>Ga0208390_1000346_pt1 | contig 16317 bp, 17 predicted proteins | sample Knorr_S7_td_Surf_FD_185594 | JGI IMG/M metagenome (GOLD analysis project Ga0208390, IMG submission 185594) | Marine microbial communities from Southern Atlantic Ocean transect - Knorr_S7_td_SurfaceA_ad_6m_LV_A (SPAdes) (version 2) | ecosystem: Environmental > Aquatic > Marine > Oceanic | place...
CAAATTATAAAATAAATGTTGTTATGATTACTCAAGCCTCATCAGAGTTCTCAATTTGTATTGCTGTTAACTCAGATGACGCAAAACTTGCTAAACAAGTGATTGATAAGGAATTTGAATTTGAAATATCTCAAAAAAGAATTAATAAAGCTCAGATAGAGAATAATTTATCAAATATTGCTATTGTTGGTGATAAGATGAAAAGTAAAAAAGGGATTAGTGGTAAACTTTTTAGATCATTAGGGGATAACAATATTAATATCAGAGCAATTGCTCAAGGTGCGTCAGAGAGAAATATTTCAATTATAATTGATAAAAAAAATACTAGCAAAGCATTAAACTCTCTTCATGAAACTTTTTTTGAAGATAATTTTAAGGATATACATGTATTTATAACTGGAGTAGGAAATGTAGGTGGGTATCTAATGGAACAAATTAATGTTCAAAAAAAATTTATTGCTCAGAATTTAAAGCTAAATTTAAAAGTTCTGGGTATTTCCAATTCAAAGAAAATGGTTATTTCTGATTCAGAAATTGATCTTAATAATTGGAGTAAACTTTTGGATAAATCAAAATTAAAAGCAAATTTTAACGATTTTCAAAATAAAATATTAGAGTTAAATCTTAGAAATAGTTTATTTGTTGATAATACAGCTAGTGAAGTAATACCCTCAACATATAGTAAATATCTTAAAAATGGTGTTGGTATAGTAACCTGTAACAAGATTGCAAATTCAGTAGACTACTCTAATTATGAATTATTAAAATCCTTATCAAGGAATAACAACTCTCCTTTTTTTTATGAAACAAATGTTGGTGCAGCATTACCAGTTATAAGCACCCTAAATAATCTTATAAATTCTGGGGATAAAATAATAAAGATAGAGGCTGTCTTATCTGGTACACTAAACTATATTTTCAATAGCTTTAAAGAACCTGACACTTTCCATGATATTGTTTCAAATGCAGTTGATTTAGGATTTACTGAGCCTGACCCAAAAATTGATCTTTGTGGAATTGATGTTTCCAGGAAAATATTAATTCTTGCAAGAGAAAGTGGTTACAATATAGAGTTTGATGAGGTCAAAAAAAATCATTTCTTACCAATTAGTTCAATTAATACAAAAACTAAAGATGATTTTTTATTATCACTTAAAGAAAATAGCAATCATTTTAATAAACTTTTAAATGAAGCTAAAAAAAAGAATTGTAGATTAAAATTTGTTGCAAAACTAAATAAAGGCATAGCCAGTGTGGGTCTTGAATCTGTTCCTCCAGATCATCCTTTCTATAATTTAGTCGGTTCAGATAATATAACTGTATTTTACACACATAGATATAGTGAATCTCCCCTTGTTGTAAAAGGAGCGGGTGCTGGAGGTGAATTCACTGCCTCAGGAGTTTTTGCTGATATCATTAAAGCTAGTCAAGAGAATGGAAAGCATTAAGGTATTTTCACCAGGTAGTATCACAAATTTGTCTTGTGGTTATGATATCCTTGGAATGTGCCTTGAAAGTAGAGGTGATGAAATAACAGTTTCAAAAACTGGTAAGAAAGGTGTAACAATTAAGTCAATTAGTGGTTTTGATTTACCTAAAGATATAAATGAGAATGTGTCAGGGATTGCTGCGCAATCATTACTGAGTAAAATTAATTTAGATTATGGCTTTGAAATTGAGATAAATAAAGGAATTAAACCTGGAAGTGGAATAGGAAGTTCAGCTGCAAGCTCAGCAGGGACAGTATTTGCAATTAATCAGCTTCTTGATTCACCATTTAGTCTTCTTGATTTAGTAAAATTTTCAATGGAAGGCGAAAAGTTTGTTAGTGGAGCATATCATGCTGACAATGTTGCACCTATTATTTTTGGGGGGATTACTTTAGTTAGAACAATTGATGATTTAGATATAATTCCACTTCCAACTCCAAAAGAGCTTGAAGTGGTTATTGTTAGACCAAATATTGAAATTAAGACAGCAGACTCAAGAAAAGTTGTTAAAAAAAAGGTTAAAATTGAAAAGATGACTCAACAATCTGCTAATTTAGGATCATTTGTAAGTAGTCTCTACTCAGAAGACTATGATTTAATGTCAAGGTCAGTTATTGACCAAGTTGTTGAACCAGATAGAGCTGTTTTAATACCTGAATTTGAAAAAATAAAAATGATATCAAAAGTTAGTGGCTCTATTGCAGCAGGAATATCAGGTTCAGGTCCATCAATTTTTTCTTTATCAAAAAACCGTGTCACCTCCAACAATATATTAGACAAAATTTCTGATCATTACAACTCAATGGATATAGATTTTGATGGATTTATATCCAAGGTAAATAGTGGTGGAATAAAAATCATAGAGACTAAGTGAAATATTATAGCCTAAATCATAATTCATCCCCCACTTCTTTTATGAAAGCAGTTATAAATGGGTTAGCTCCAGATAAAGGTTTATATTTTCCACAAGAAAAAGTAATTCTTTCAAAAGATTTTATTGAATCTATTAAAAATATTGACGATGTTGAGATATGTTACGAAGTCATGAATAAATACGTTGGAGATGAAATCCCAAAACAAAAGTTAATTGAGATTATAAATAATACTATATCATTTAAAATTCCACTAAAAAAGATTCAAGATTCTATCTATTCACTTGAATTATTTCACGGACAAACATTAGCATTTAAAGATATTGGTGCAAAATTTATGGCTCAATGTTTAGACTACTTTAAAAGTAGTTATAGTTCAAAAAAAATAACCGTCTTGGTAGCCACATCTGGAGATACTGGAGGGGCTGTTGCTAAAGGCTTTAGTGGTACTAAAGATATTGAGGTTTGTATATTATATCCTAAAGGTAAAATTAGTAAAGTTCAAGAGAGACAGATAACAACTAACGGTGATTATGTAAAGGCTATTGAGGTTGAAGGAGATTTTGACAAATGTCAATCAATGGTAAAAAAGGCGTTTAATGATGAAGAAATTATTAGAAAAATTGCCTTAACATCAGCAAACTCGATTAATGTAGCCAGATGGCTTCCACAAATGTTTTATTATTTTCTAGCATATAAAAAAATAAATAATAAAAAGGATAATTTGTTTTCTGTACCTAGTGGAAACTTTGGAAATATCTGTGCTGGAATATTGAGTAAATCAATGGGTCTCCCTATTCATCACTTTATAGCATCTACTAATGCAAATGACACAATTCCGAGATATATTAAAGAAGGCCTTTATGAGCCTCATTTAACTAAGAAAACAATATCAAATGCAATGGATGTATCTGACCCTAGCAACTTTATAAGAGTTCAAAAAATATTTAATTCCGATCTGCAAAAATTAAGAAAAAATGTTTCTAGCTTTAGTTTTAATGATACTGAAACTGAGGATGCAATGAGATTATTATACAATTCTTGTAATTATTTAACTTGTCCACATTCAGCTGTTGGTTACCTTGGATTGAAGAAATATATAGATATGAATAAAATTAGTAATGTTAATGGAATTTTTATTTCAACTGCTCATTGTGTAAAATTTAAAGATGTAGTTGAAAATATTTTAAACACAAGTATTAAATATCCTAAATCAATTAAAGATATTCTTATTAAAGAAAAAAAGTCATTATCAATTGAGAACTATTCTGAATTGAAAGATTTTTTATTGAGTAGAGTTTAATTATTTAAATGAAAAAAACTGTTCTTTTTGATAGACATAAAAAGCTTAACGCTAAAATTGTCAATTTTGCTGGATATATGATGCCAATAAGCTACACATCTGTTAATGAAGAACATATTCATGTAAGAAATAAAGTTGGGATATTCGATGTTTCCCATATGGGTGAATTTGAAATTTCAGGATTAAATTGTCTAGAATTCGTCCAGCATTTATGTTCTAATGATATCTCAAAAATTGAGGTTGGCAAAGCACAATATAATTGTTTAACGAATGAGTCTGGAGGAATTATTGATGATCTAATAGTTTACAGATTAGATACTGATAAACTTTTGTTGGTAGTTAATGCATCTAACATTTCAAAAAATTGGAAATGGATAACAAGTATTAATGAAAAATTTAATTGTTCAATATCTGATTTATCAGATGATATTTCACTTCTGGCAATTCAAGGGCCAGAGGCTGAATCATTGTGTCAAAAATATACGGAGGAAAATTTATCAACTTTAAAAAACTACTCCTTTTTCATAGGTGAATTTGCTGGAATTGAAGATATATTAATTTCAAAGACAGGATATACTGGTTCAGGAGGATATGAAATTTATATTCCAAACAAAAAAGCTTTAATAATTTGGGATACTTTATTTTCAAATGATAAATATGATTTAAGACCAATTGGACTTGCCGCCAGAGATACCCTTAGAATTGAAATGGGGTATTGCTTATATGGTAATGATATTAATGAAGATACTTCCCCAATAGAGGCAAATTTAAGATGGATTACTAAGACTGAAACAAATTTTATCGGTAGTAATAGTATTGAAGAACAGATTAAATCTGGGATTAGAAAAAAGCTCATTGGATTTAAGCTAATTGCAAAATCTATTCCACGAAATGGATATGAGGTTTATAACTTAGAAAAAGAATTAATTGGAAGTGTTACATCTGGAACATTTTCACCCATATTAAAAATTGGGATTGGCCTTGCTTATGTTGACGTAAATCATTTAGATGATGAGAATATTTATATTAAAATAAGAGATAAGTTTATGAAGGCTATGATAGTAAATACACCTTTTATATAGTAATGGGAAGAGCATTTGAATTTAGGAAAGCTAGAAAGATGAAGAGATGGTCTAACATGGCCAAAACCTTTACAAGAATTGGTAGAGATATTATAATTGCTGTAAAAGAGTCTGGACCAGATCCATCATCAAATTCAAGATTGAGAGCAATAATACAAAATGCAAAGGCAGCCAATATGCCTAAAGACAATATTGAAAGAGCTATTAAGAAAGCTTCTGAAAAAAGCACAGAAAATTTTAAGGAAGTATTATTAGAGGGATATGCTCCTCATGGAGTGGCTATTCTTATTGAAGCTGCAACAGACAATAACAATAGAACTGTTGCAAATATACGAAGCTATTTTAATAAATGTGATGGTAGCTTAGCAACTTCTGGATCAGTTGATTTTTTATTTAATCACCATTGTTTCTTTCAAATAAAAAATGATGGAATAGACATTGAAGAACTTGAGCTTGAGTTAATTGACTTTGGAGCTATTGAATTAAGTAATATAGAAAATGAAATTAGCATTACAGCCAAGTTTGAAGATTTTGGATCTATTCAGAAAGAATTGGAAAAAAGAAAAATTGAAATTTCTTCAAGTGAATTCGAGAGAGAAGCCATAACCACAAAAGATCTAAATGAGGAAGAAAGACAAAAAGTTGAAAAACTAATAAATATGATTGACGATGATGAAGATGTCCAAAATGTTTATCATAATATGAAAAATTATTGATTAAATAGTATTCCTTATTACAACATCATTAACTTTTTTTTTAAGCTCAATAAAATCTTTATCAATGTCTCCACTTGGATAAAATTTATTATTAATCTTAACCTCTTTTCTAATGTAATCAAATGAAACCATTAGTATTGGAAGATTTGCTTTTAGAGCTATATAATAAAATCCTGTTTTCCATTTTTCAACTCTTTTTCTTGTACCCTCTGGAGCTATTGCTAATATTTTTATTTTACCAGATTTAAATAGGTTAACAACTTCATCTACAATATTTAATTTTTTTGTTCTGTCAACTGGAATTCCACCAAGAAATTTAAATAAAAAAGAGGTAATTGGATTGAACAATTCTTTTTTTCCAATAAATTTTATTTTTAAACCTGAATAAGTTCTTATCAAGACAGCAATTATTAGATCAAAATAACTCGAATGAGGTACTACAGCAATTACATATTTTTCTTTTGTTGGTAAATAACCAATTACTTTCCATCCAATAATTTTATTTAAAATAAACTTTGATAAAATTCTAATCATTCAAAGAGATAAATTTTTCAGCTTTTAAAAGATCTTCAGGTGTATCTATTGATATTCCATGAAAATCAGTACTTACCATCCTAATTTTTTTTGAATTTTCTACAACTCTATTTCCCTCAAGATTTTCTACAATTTCAAGATTTAGTCTTTTTAAATTAGAAAATTCAATTAATGATTGTTTTAGAAATGCATATACACCAATATGACGGTTATAATCAATTAAGTTTTTTGAAGCATGAGGTATAGGTAATCTAGAAAAGTATAGTGCATCGCAATTATTATCTACTATTACTTTTACGTTATTCGGATTGTTTAGTTCTTCAAATGATTCAAACTTAGTCATAAGTGAGGCCATTTCAACACTTTTATCATCAAATGATTTAATCAAACTTTCTATAGCTTTTTTACTAATAAATGGTTCGTCACCCTGAAGATTAACAACAATATCAGTATTTAATTTAATTGCAGCTTCAGCAATTCTGTCTGTACCTGAATTGTGTTTTTTTTGAGATTTAAAGGTCTTACCTCCATCTGACTTAATGAGCTCAAGTATCTCATCATTACCACTAACAACATAAACATTTTCAAAAAGGCCTGTATCTAATGCTGCTCTGTAAGTTTTCAAGATAATTGGGATACCATTAATTTTTTTTATTAATTTATTTGGAAACCTTTCGGATTCAAGTCTTGCAGGGATTAATGCTGTAGTTTTCATTAGTAAATATTTTTCTAATATAATTCATTTATATGTTGTTTAACGAAAAAAAAAAATTGTAGATTTGTTAAAATCAAAAAAATACTAAGATGAATAAAAAACGTGCTTTAGAATTATTTTTATGGGTTTTATCAATATTTTTTGCTTCACAAATATACAGCTCAATTAATGGGCCTATAAAGTTTAATCAAGTAAAAAATGAAAGATACACTAAAGTCATTAACAGATTAAAAGATATTAGAACGGCTCAAATTGCTCATAAGGATGTTAATGGTTTTTATGCAAATAATTTCGATAGCTTAGTTAATTTTATTGATAATGGTATTTTTACTTTAATTGAAAAGAGAGACTCGTCTTATCTAGAGTATAATAGAACTTATAGAATTGATATGTTAAAAGAAATTGAAATAGTTGACACATTGGGATTTGTTTCTGTTAAAGACTCTCTATTTGGAAATAATGAATCCTATAAAATGATGGCTAAAGTACCAATTAACGGTACTGATTCAGAGTTTTCCATAAAGGCTGACATTATAGATAAAAATGGATATCAAGTACCAGTATTTGAAGTAAAAGTTAAAAAAGACATTGTACTTTTTGATCAGAACAAAGACTTGCTTGATCAAGAAAATAAAGTTATATCAGTTGATGGTGTTAATGGGCCTGAAATTATTTTAGGATCAATGACAGATGTTAGTACAAGTGGGAATTGGCCTACAATTTTTGATGCAAAAAATAAAGACGAAAATCAGTAAAGCATCAATTTATCAGTTTGAAAATTTTTTTCATTTAAGTTCATTAAATGAAAGTTTCTCCTCTTCATATTCTGACAAGAACCAACTTAAGGTAGTTGCTAATATTCTGAAAAACGATTCAATTAAAGCTATAGATATAACTCATTTTAATTCCCCACCATCAATAATACCGTCAAAGTATTATGATAAAAGTATTAGAGCTAAATATCTAGAAACTAATTCAAAAATATCAAGAGGTATTGAAGAGGATATCTCTAGTGATAAAAAAATTACCGTTATATATTCAAAGAAAGAAAACTTATCTCAAATTCTTAAAAATGATGAAAAAAAAATCAATCACACTAATTATTTTACTAAATTATATAACTACTTGTTAGGACAATTACAAAATTCTGATGGACTATCATTTTTTGTTAGTTTAAGTGATATTTCATTTGAAGTAGTCATATTTAACAAGAACAAATTTGTCTTTTTTAATTCATTTGATATTAGTAATGAAAATGAGTTTTTATATTATACATTTTTTGTACTAAAAAATTATCATGTCTCGATTAATTCAGACAAAATTATATTTTTAGGAAAATATGATAGGTTTGATAAATTTTATAATCTAGTATCAAAATATTCTAAAATTGACTTTATTGAAGATAATATTAATTCTCTTGCAAGTTATGAATCGCAATCTTTTTCAATATTAAATGAGAATAATATCAGGAAGTAAAAAGAGTTTATCTATTAGAGCGCCTAAAGATATCCCAAGCAGGCCAACTACCGATAAAGTGAAGGAATCTCTTTTCAATATAATAATTAACAGATTTAATATTGACGAAGTTAGAGTTTTAGATTTATTTGCAGGCACAGGAAACATATCTTTTGAATTTGCATCAAGAGGAACCAAAAAAATTATTTCTGTTGATAACAACTTAAAATGTATAAAATTTATAAAAGAAACTTCTGCTAAGCATGGATTTAATATTATTACTAAAAGAAAAAACTATATTGATTTTTTGATAAAAAATGATGAAAATTTTGATATAATTTTTGCAGATCCACCTTATTTATTTTCAATAGACAAATATTTTGAATTATTGAATATAATTAGGCAGAGAGATATTCTTTTAGATAACGGTCAAATTATTATTGAACATAGTTCAAATGTTTCTTTAGCAGAAAAATATAATGATGTTGAAGAAAGAAAATATGGAGGCTCAATATTAAGCATTATAAAAAAAGCAAGCCTATAAGCCGGATTCTGTCTAGTCTTATCATTTATCTAGATGCAATATTACTATTACACTCAAACCGCCTACCCTTCTACATAAAACGAGCAGTTTTAAGCTGTAGATATACTTGGCGTTTCACCATGCAGAGTTTACAAGATTCCACTACAGCATTACCTGTACATACTTTCTGTTGCACTATTCCTATCCATTACAGATGACGGGTGTTACCCGTTACATTGCTCTTTGGTGTCCGGACTTTCCTCTGAAAAAATCAGCGATAAGATGGCTTGCACAACAAATATAATATTTGTTGATAATTTTATTAAAAAAAAAATATCAATTGATAATAAAATTTTCTCAATCTTTATATTTGTCTTGATGATTAGTTCAACTTCTTCTGCTTCAGAGTACAGACCAAAAAACTTTGAGGAAATTATAGGTCAAGATGCAATTGTAAAAACCTTAAATAATGCAATAGATAAAGATAATATTCCTCAAGCACTACTTTTTTGTGGACCTAGAGGTGTGGGTAAAACATCATGCGCAAGAATATTAGCAAAGACTATAAATAATATAGATGAAGATTTTGAATATAATATTTTTGAATTAGATGCAGCATCAAATAATTCTGTGGAAGATATTAGGAATATTACTGACCAAATTAGAGTTCCACCTCAGAAAGGTAGATATAAAGTTTATATTATTGATGAAGTTCATATGCTTTCCAATCAAGCATTTAATGCATTTTTAAAATCTCTAGAGGAACCACCCGAACATGTAGTTTTTATATTAGCAACAACTGAAAAAAACAAGATTTTACCAACAATTCTTTCAAGATGTCAAATATATGATTTTAAAAAAGTTGACAGTAAATCTATTACAAATCTGCTTATAAGAATATGTAAAGAAAAAAAAATCAAGCATCAAGATGGCTCTTTATTGCTTATAGCTGAAAGATCTGACGGGTCAATTAGAGATTCATTATCAATATTTGATAGATTAGTAAGTTTTACTGACTATAATCTTACGTTAGACGAAGTAACTTCTAATTTAAATATAATAGACTTTAATACATATTTTAGGTTGTCAGATTTAATCAATAACAAAGACATACCGGGTATCCTTTATCTATATAATGAAATATATAATAAAGGATTTGATGATTTAAATTTTTTGAATGGATTATCAAAGCATTTAAGAGAACTACTAGTTTACAGACTTAATTCAAACGATAAACTTTCAGATCATAAAAGTGAATTAAGTAAAAGATATATTGAACATTCAAAAAATATATTAGATAAAGACCTAATCTTAATGATAGAAATAATTAATGAAACTTTGGTCAATTATCAAAGAGTAAATGATAAAAGGATGCATATTGAGCTTTGTTTAATGAAAATAGCATCATTAGATAGCATTAAAAAAAAAAATCTTTGATTAAGACTACTGAATTAAAAGTTAGCAAGCAAAAAGAAATTTTAGAAATTGAAGATAAAGACTCTAGTAAATTATTTAAACAACCTCAAATAAACGATATCTCATCATTATCAATTGCAAGTCTTAACTTTAAAAAATCTGTTGAAGATGAGAGTGATAATGTGGATATAGAGCTTCCTAATGATGATTTTACTGATAATGACTTTGAGATAGCTTGGAAAAAATTCTGTGAACTTGAAAAAAAGGACGGAAATAATAATATATTATCTCTCTTAAAGATGAATCAACCATTTATAAATGATAATTTAATTATTATCAATACTATTAACAAAATGAATTATAAAGAGATGAATGGTTATAAGAGTAAAATACAAACATTTATTTCTAAAGAATTAAATAATTATTCAATCATTGTTGATGTAAAATTATCTGAGGAAACAGATAAAAAGAAATTTCTTAATAGTAAAGAAAAGCTTGAGATGATTCAAAAAAATAATGAGAGTATAATTTCACTAATTGAGGAATTTAGTTTAAGGATTTAGCTTATTTCCATTTCTTTCAAAGAAAGTCTCTTTTATCATACCATCAACAAGACCTGTTTTTGGAATAAACATTTTATTTGCTTTAGCAGACTCCATTGTTAAAATAAATATTTCTAATGCTGGTATAATTACATCAGCTCTATCAGGATTTAAATTAAATTTTATCATCCTCTCTTTAAAATCACATTCTATCATTTTGTTCAAAAGATCTTTTACGGAAATATATGATATTGGTTTACCATTTTTTGTTCCTGTCATTGATTGAATTTTACTAATATTTCCTCCAGTTGCAAATAATTTGATTTTATCTTTGAAATCAATATTTGAAGTTAACCAACTAGCAATCTCATTCTTAGTATGAGAAACATCTAATTTGTTAAGAAGCCTAACAGTACCAAATTTAAATGACTTAGATTTTTTATTTGCCCCTTTTTTTAAAATAGAATATTCGGTACTTCCTCCACCTACGTCAACATATAAATAAGTTTTATTATAATCTAACTTAGATAATGTATTTCCTTTTGCAATAATTTTAGCTTCCTTTAAACCGGTTATTAAGTTAATTTTTAAACCAGTTGTTTTTTTAACTTTTGAAATCACAATTGAAGAATTCAAAGATTCTCTTAGAGCTGAAGTAGCATATACTTGATACTCCTCAACGTTATGGACTCTCATCATATACTTAAATGAAATAAGTGCTTCTGAGAGTGTTTTAATCTTATCCTCTGAAATTATTCCATTACTGAAAGAGTCTTCTCCAAGTCTTAAAGGTAATCTTAAATATGAATTTTTTTGAAATATATATTCTTTTCCAGACGGGATAACATAGCATATTAGCATTCTAACAGCATTTGATCCAATATCAATGGCAGCAATCTTTTTCAATTAGTCTAAGATATTATTAAAGTAATTATAAGTGTCCCACTGAGATCTAATTTTTTTATTTAAATTATCAACAAATTTATTTTGTGGCTTATGATTAATTAACCTAGTTTTAATATTATCGTTATCTGTTATTTTTAGTGTTTCAAGTACTTGATTTTTTAAGTCTTTTTGGTAGATAGGGCATGCAACTTCAACTCGTTTTTCAATATTCCTTGTCATTAAATCAGCAGATGATATGTACACTTTTTTATCTCCAGCATTTTCAAATACGTAAACTCTTGAGTGTTCAAGATATTTATCTACAACACTTTTGACCTCAATATTCTCACTTAACCCTAGTTTATTTGGTATAAGACAGCATATTCCTCTTACAAATAACTTAACCTTAACTCCAAATTTACTTGCTTCATATAATTTATCAACAAATCTGTAACTTGTAAAGCTATTTAATTTGAAAATAATTTCTCCTTTAAGGCCTTTCCCTACATTTTTAATTTCATTATCAATTAAGTCGAATAATTTTTTTGAGGTATGGTGAGGAGAGACAATTAAGTGCTTGTAATGTTGAATTTTATAATTAGACTGAAGAAATTCAAAGACTTTATTAATTTCTTTTAAAATTTTTTCATTTGAAGTAAATAGAGTAAAGTCAGAGTAGACTTTTGCTGTTGATTCATTGAAATTTCCAGTACTTATAAAACCATAGTATGTTTTTTTATGACTTTTAAACCTCTCAATTAGACAAATTTTTGAGTGAACTTTTAACCCCTTAACCCCATAAATTAAATCGACACCAGCAGCTTTCAGTTCTTGGGAAACCTTTATATTATTTTCTTCATCAAATCTTGCTTGAAGCTCTATTTGGACTAAAACTTTTTTTCCATTTTTAGCTGCATTAATTAAACAACTAATTACATTCGAATTTTTAGATAACCTGTATATTGTTATTTTGATAGACTTTACAGTTGGATCAATTGCAGACTGTCTCAATATTGATATTAGATATGAGAACGAATGGTAGGGTGTATACATCAGATAATCTCTCTCTAATAGTTGATCTAAAAGGTTAGACTCAATTTTAAAGTTTTTAATATTTAAAGCTTTTTCTTTTGGATATAAAAGATCTGTTCTCCCTAAATCAGGAAAGTTCATGTAATCACTTCTATGATGGTATTTACCACCAGGTATCAAACTATCATGAGAAGTAATTCTAATTTTTTTAATAAGATAGCTTAATGTCTCTTCAGGAATAGATTTATCATAGACTAATCTTACAGGATTACTTATCCTTCTTTTATTGACATATTCTTGGATCTTTTTAATATAACTTTTTGATAAATCCATATCATCTATATCTAGCTCGGCATCTCTCGTAATTTTTAGCATATGAGCTTGAATATTTGAATAATTGAAAAAACTAAATAATATATCCAGGTTATATCTGATTATATCATCAATAAACATTATATATTGCTTATTATCTTTTTTGGGAAGAACTACAAATCTACTGATATCTCTGGGGATCTCTACAAGTGCATATATATCATCAGAGCTTTTTAATCTTAAATTAATAATCAAAAAAGCTTTATTATCATTAAAATCATGATATTTATTGTTTGAAAGTATAATTGTGACTAATGCTGGACTAATTTTTCTAATAAAATAATCCCTTAGAAATTTTTTATGTGAATTAGGCACATTTAGCTCATCAATAAAAACTATATTTTCTTTCTTTAGTGATTTCTCGATTGAGTCAAGTATTTGTGAACTATCAGATTGTAGTTTAATAACTTTTGATGTTATGTTATCAAGCAACTCTTTTGCAGCTATATTATCTTTATTATTTTTATTTGAAGCTCTTGCATCTGCAATTCTTTTTATAGTAGCATATCTTACTTGAAAAAATTCATCAAGATTATTAGAAAATATACCTATAAACCTTAATCTTTCTAGTAGGGGAACATTATCATTAGATGCCTCTTGCAAAACCCTTGCATTAAAATCAAGCCAGCTTAACTCTCTATTTATGTATTTAGACTCCACTTTTTAAATTACTTAAATAAGATATTGGCTTCAAATCTATAATATCCGACCAATTATCAGATTCAAATTTCAAAGAAAACCATCTAGCGGTAGGTAAATTTAAAATTTTATTTTCAGAAAAATAATTTGAAATTTCTGTATATGCTGGATTATGGCCAACTAAAACAACATTTGAATAATTATTATCAATAGTCCTGATAAATTCCATTACCTCGGTAAAACTAAAAGTATACAATTCATCACATATTTTTATTTTTCTAAATTTAATTGATAAACTTTTTGCTAGTAAAATAGATGTATACAAAGCTCTATTGGCAGAGCTAGTATATATTATTTCTGAAGAAATAAAATGATCCTTTGAAGAATTAGCAGTTTTTTTAATTTTTTCAATTCCAACAGCGCTTAAGGGTCTATGAATATCCAGAATTTCATAATCCCATGATGACTTAGAATGTCTCAAAAAAGTAATTACCTTCATCTATGGTGATAAAAGTTGAATATCCCATTTATCGTTAGTTAAGCGACAAACAACTCTATTGTGTAATCTATTCTCTCTTCCTTGCCAAAACTCGATCTCTTGAATATTTATCTCTATCCCTCCCCAATTGCTGGGTCTTTTAAAAATGGAATCTTTATTTTCATTTAGAAGTTTATTATATCTATCTGTAAGTTCTTCATAACTATGTATTACATCACTTTGTTTTGACGCTATTGCAGCAGCCTGACTTTTATATGGCCTTGAACTAAAGTAAGTATCTGAATAATCGTTGTCAGTCTTTTTTGCTATTCCTTTAAAAATAACTTGTCTTTCCAATGGAGGCCAAAAAAATGATGCACATACATTTGGATTATCAGATATTGCACGTCCTTTATTACTATCATAGTTAGTAAAGAACACTAAACTTCTATCTTTAATTTCTTTAAGCAAAACAACTCTTGAAGAAGGTGCATTATTCTCTACAGTTGATAGTGTCATAGCATTAGATTCAATAATTTCATCTGAATTATCGGCATCTTCAAACCATCTTCTAAAAAACTTTAACGGATTATCTCCTACATCATCTATATTTAAAGAGTCTTTTTTATAAAATTTTCTGTAATTAAATAATTTCATAGTTAATTAATTGAAAAATTCATCTTTGATGCAAGTAAATAAATAATGGCCATTCTTATGGCTACTCCATTTTCAACTTGATCTAAAATAATGGAATTATTTGATTCCACAATATCTGAGGTAATTTCCACCCCCCTATTAATTGGACCTGGATGTAATATTAAAATATCTTTTTTAATATTATTTATTTTATTAGTATCAAGACCGAATAACATGGAATATTCTCTATTGTTTGGAAAATAAGATTTTTCCATTCTCTCTTTTTGAACTCTAAGAACATTAGCAGCATCACACCATTTTAAGGCTTTTAATATATCAGTTTCAATTGAAACATCAAGGCTTTCAATTTCTCTTGGAATTAAACTTACAGGACATGATAATTTAATATTAGCTCCTAAAAGTTTAAGAGCATATATATTAGATAGTGCAACCCTAGAATGGAGAACATCTCCTACAATTAGAATATTTTTACCCTTGAGATCACCTAAATTTTCAGTTAAAGAGAAACAGTCAAGCAAGGCTTGCGTTGGATGTTCATGGGCACCATCTCCTGCATTTATAATACAAGAATTCGTATGACTAGAAAGGAGTAATGGTGAGCCTGGATTAGGATGCCTTAAAACTATCATATCAACTTTCATTGCTAGTATATTATTTACTGTATCTGTTAAGGATTCTCCTTTATTTACTGATGAGGACGAACTTGAAAAGTTTACAACATCTGCTCCTAATCTTTTTTGAGCTAATTCAAAAGAAATTTTAGTTCGAGTACTATTTTCAAAAAATAAATTTGCGATTGTCAAATCCCGCAAAGTAGGAACTTTTTTTATAGGTCTATTAATTACCTCTTTAAAATGTATAGCTGTTTTAAAAATTAAGTTTATATCTGACTTTTTAAGATATTTAATACCCAAAAGGTGATCTACACTTAACTTATCCATTAGTTTTCAATATATATTACGTTTTTGTCAGAATTTTCATTCCACACAACATTTACCCTATCCCCTTTAAATGTATCTATTTTTGCGCCACAGTAATTTGCTTGAATAGGTATCTCTCTTTTATATCTTCTATCAATTAGGACTAACAACTCAATTGAATTTGGCCTGCCATAAGAATCCATTGAGGACATAGCAGCTTTTATACTTCTTCCTGTAAAAAGAACATCATCAATAAGAACAACATTTTTATTTTCGACTGAAAAGTTTATTTGTGTTGAACTAGCTTTAAGAGTTTTTTCAGATCTCCTAAAATCATCTCTAAAAAAAGTAAAATCAAGGATACCACTATCAATATTGATAGAAGGGTAATTTTTTTTAAATATTTCAAGAATCTTTTCAATTAAAAAAGTACCCCTGGGTTGCAGGCCAATTAAAACTGTATTTTTAAAATCTTTATGATTTTCAACTAGTTGACATGCAAGCCTATTTAGAATAATGTCTATTTTTTTTGAGTCTAAAAGAACTTTTCTTGGCATGATTAATTACTATTACAAAAATATAAATTTTAAGTTTTAACTTTATAAAAAAAAATCCTCAAATAATTGAGGATTTAAATTTATTCATCATCTTTCTTCTTAGATTTTTTATTCTTTTTCTTCTCAGTG
>Ga0208390_1000349_pt1 | contig 16302 bp, 17 predicted proteins | sample Knorr_S7_td_Surf_FD_185594 | JGI IMG/M metagenome (GOLD analysis project Ga0208390, IMG submission 185594) | Marine microbial communities from Southern Atlantic Ocean transect - Knorr_S7_td_SurfaceA_ad_6m_LV_A (SPAdes) (version 2) | ecosystem: Environmental > Aquatic > Marine > Oceanic | place...
TTCTTGATAATTTTCCTATTAAACCTGTATCTGATAAGTGGCGTAATTTATTTTTAAAGAAGATTATTTCAGATGAAAGTTCATTAGTTATGGCTTCGAAATTGAATCAGGAAATTAAAGTATTAAAAGATTTTTTACCTATTTTTAATATCAAATATAAAGAGGGTATAGATTTAATTAATTTTAATGATTTTTCTAGATACGAAAATGGTACATTCAAATCATCATTCATTGCTACGAATGATATGTATAATGTTTCAAAAGATTATATTTCAAAATTAAATGATGTAATTGATTGGATTTTAAAAGACACAGATATTCAATACTCATTTCACATTGCAAATAAGGATAAAAAATTAGACGAAGCTCTATTTATTTATGGTTACTCAAATTTAGTTGACTCCAAAGTCAAAAATCTTCATGCAGAAGTTTTAATTGATGAAGAATTAGTAAGTAATATTAAGATACTTTATAATCCTATTTCTGGATATTACTTTAGTCAATTTGAATTTGAAACATTAGGTAGTTATGTTTTTAATATTTTGGAGAATGAGAAATTAATTGATACTATAAATGTAAATATATTTGATTAATTGAGTAAATTATCTCATGCTTGACATAAAAAAAATAAGAAATAATAAAGATGAAATTTTAAAGTCTTTATCTACAAAAGATAAAGATGTTTCCTTAGATAACATTTTAAAATTGGATAATAGTCTAAAAACTTTAACAACAAAGCTTAATGAACTGCAAGCAGATCAAAATAGTAAATCAAAAGAAGTAGGTATATTAAAGTCAAAAGGAGAATCTGCTGATAATATTTTTTCTGATTTAAAAATTCTTTCTGATAAAATTAAAGAGCTTGAAAAAGAACAAAGAGAATTATCATTATCTTTGAAAGATGCATTACAAGAAATACCTAACGTACCTCATTCATCATGTCCTAGAGGTTTTTCAGATAAAGATAATGTAGTTATCAAAGAAAAAAAGACAAACAAAGATTTTAATTTCACCCCAAAAAATCACATAGAGATTGGAAAACAATTGGATATTCTTGATTTTGAAGTAGCTGCAAAAATGTCAGGTAGCGGATTTCCTCTTTATAAAGGTAAAGGTGCATTGCTTGAAAGAGCACTAATCAATTTTATGATAGATTATCACCTTAAAAACTTTAATTATACAGAGATTTTCACCCCCTTCTTAGTCAAACCAGATTCAGCTTTAACCACTGGTCAACTTCCAAAGTTTTCTGAGGACATGTATCATATTGAAAAAGATGATTTGTACTTGATTCCAACTGCAGAAGTTTCATTAACAAACATTCATAAAGATGATATTTTATCTAAAGACGATTTACCTAAATATTACCTTGGATATTCTGCATGCTTTCGAAGAGAGGCTGGATCTTATGGAAAAGATACCAGAGGGCTTTTAAGAGTTCATCAATTTAATAAAGTTGAATTAGTAAAATTTGTAGAACCAGAAAAATCTTATGCTGAACTTGATTCTTTAGTAAAACAAGCATCAGATATTCTTGATTTGTTGGAGCTTCAATACAGAGTGATTGAATTATGCACTGGTGATCTTAGCTTTGCTGCTGCAAAATGTTTTGATCTTGAAGTATGGGCTCCAGGAGAGGAAAAATGGTTAGAGGTATCTTCATGTAGCAATTTTGAAGATTTTCAATCAAGGAGAGGAAATATTAGGTTTAAAAATGCTGACGGAAGCACTAATTTTATACACACGTTAAATGGATCAGGATTAGCAACCCCCAGAATTTTTGCTGCTTTCATTGAAACTCATCAAAATGAGGATGGAAGTATTCGTATCCCACCAAGTCTCCAGCCTTATATGGAAATTTCGGAGATAAAATAATTGCGAATTATATGGATTTATTTAAATCTTATTTTTTGGACATTATTGTTTGGTCTTAGTTCTTTCTTTACAATCTCATTAACAGGTAGGAAAGAAAATTTTAAGTTTTTTTCGAGAATATGGGGAAAAACTTTATCATTTATTTTTAATGTAAAATTAGTAGTAAAAGGAAAGCATAATCTTAATAACGGTAATTATATTTTTGCGCTAAATCACGCTTCTTTAATTGATATTCCTCTTTTATTTATTGCTGTAAAAAGATATACAGTATTCATTGCTAAAAGTGAGCTCAGTAATATACCTATTTTTAAATCAATTTTAGATAGAGCAGGTTTTATTTTTGTAGATAGAAGAAATAACGATAGTGCCGTTGAATCAATGAATAATTTAATGGATGAAATTAAAGAGACACCAAGATCTGTTGCTATTTTTCCAGAAGGAACACGAACTAAAGATGGAGAGCTTTTACCATTCAAGAAGGGTGCAGCCATTTTTGGAATAAACACAAAAGTTCCCATAATTCCTGTTGCAATATCAGGAACCTATCATTGGTCGCAAAAAAAATTATTTGATTTATCACAAAGTGTAATAACTTTTGAGTTTGGAGAACCTATCATTACTAAAAATTACTCTTTTGAAGATAGAGGCCATTTAACTAAAAAAATTAAATCAGACATTGAAAAAATGAAGGTTAATTGAAATGAAATTTTTACTTAAAGATAATATTAGTATTATAAAAAAAGTTAAGGTCGAAAGAAAAAAAATAGTTTTTACAAATGGTTGCTTTGACTTACTACATGTTGGTCATATTAGATACTTAGCTCAAGCAAAAAAACTTGGTGATTTTTTGATTATTGGTCTTAATTCAGACAGTTCGGTAAAAGCACTTAAAGGTAAAGACAGGCCAATAAATTCTTTTGAGGATCGAGCAGTTTTATTATCAGCACTTACTTCAGTTGATTTAGTTATAATATTTGAGGAACTAACGCCAGAAAATTTAATAAAAGAAATAGTGCCTGATGTTTTAGTAAAAGGAGGAGATTACAATATTGAAGATATTGTTGGATTCCAAACAGTAATTCAAAATGGAGGTCTTGTAAAATCTTTAAGTTTTTATGATGGCTATAGTACTACAAATTATATTAATAAAATAAATAAACCCTAACTTGCTTATCAAAACTAATTCAAATAATTTCACATCTTTATGATAAAAAATAGAATAATTATTACATTAATTCTGTCCTCAATAATTTTTGGACAAACTGTTTCAGAAAAACCTAAAAAACCATTTATGAATACAAATGATATTTCTTTTTTAGGAACGTCAAATAGAATTACTTCAATTTTGGATGAAGCAAAGCAATTTTTATCAGATGCAATTATCGCTGATGTTAATTCAGATACCGTAGAGGTAGTTTATAATATAAAGAAAGTTTTTGATCTGATGTCAGATGTTGAACAAATTGGTGTTAGGGAAGAGTTAGATAAAATTGAATTTGAAAAATTCCAAGATGATTTCGTAAAAATTTATACAACAAGATTAAGTACTATTGATAGTTCTACTCAAATATTAACAGCTGACCTTATCAGAAGAGATATTGCTGCAATTACTTCGGAGAATGAATCTATCGAGATGGGTTTAACAAAATTTACTATTATTGATGACAGAGAAGGACATGTCCCTTTAGTTACAAATTCGCAAGTTGAAAGTTATATCCGATATTTTCAAGGTAAAGGTCGTAAGGGATTTAACATATGGCTTAGAAGATACGTACAGTACAAAGATTTAATGTTACCAATTTTAGAGCAGTATGATTTACCTGAAGAGTTAATTGTTGTTTCCATGATTGAATCAGGCTTTGATCCCAAGGCTATTTCAAAAGCTAAAGCTGTTGGTTTATGGCAATTTATGTATTCAACGGGAAAGCAATATGGATTAAATAGAAATTGGTATATTGATGAAAGACAAGATCCTATTAAATCGACTCATGCTGCAGCAAAATATTTTAAAGACTTATACAAAGAATTTGAAGACTGGTATTTAGTTCTTGCCGCATATAATACTGGACCTGGAAGAGTGAATAGAGCTTTAAAACTCCATGAAACGTCTGATTATTGGCAATTATATTCTTTACCTAAAGATACAAAAAATTATATTCCATACTATCTTTCATCAGCTATAATTTTGCAAAATCCTGAAAAATATGGTTTTAAAATTCCTAAAAATAATCCACTTAAATATGATGAAGTAAAAATTGAAAAGAGTTCTGACTTAAATGTAATTGCAAAGGCAGCTGATACAAAAGTTAGTACAATAAAAAAATTAAATCCCGAGTTAAGACAGCCTGCGACTCCAAATAATGGACCTTACACTCTAAATATCCCAAACGGTAAAAAAGAATCTTTTTATAAGAAGTTCAATGCTATCCCAGATGATGAAAAATTCGCAGTTCAAAAAGTGGAACACAGAGTTCAAAAAGGTGAAAACTTAATATCGATAGCTTCAAAATATAGAGTTTTAGTTGCAGATTTACAGACAATCAATAATATTTCAAATATAAATAAACTATCTATAGGCCAAAGACTCAAAATCCCAGTTAAAGGTGGTCTTTATTCAAACTATCCAGAAAAGAAAATTTATACTGTTAAAAAAGGTGATACTCTTGGACATATTGCTGAAGATTATAACACAAGAGCAAGTGAAATAAGAAAATGGAATAATATGGGTTCTAGTTCAAGAATTTATCCTGGCCAGAAGTTAACTTTGTTTGTTAAAGGTCAACCAGTTAAGGATACTCCAAAAAAAAATGTTTATATTGTTAGAGCTGGCGATAATTTGAGTATGATTGCTAAAAATAATAATACTACAATTGCAAAAATAAAGGGTTGGAATAGTATGAAATCTTCTACAATTTATCCTGGTCAAAAATTAACAATTTATTTTGAATGATTAAATTATGATAAAACAGGACATAGTAGATAATGTAGCAAATGCAACTGGACTTACGAAGGTTGAAGTAGAAGCAGTGTTAAATGAATCTTTTGGTGAAATTATTAGAGCTTTAAGTAATAATGAAAAAATTGAATTAAGAGGATTTGGAACATTCAGTGTAAAACATAGACTACCAAAAAAAGCAAGAAATCCAAAAACCGGTGATCCTATCTTTTTACCTGAACGATACGTTCCTGTTTTCAAACCATCAAAATTGATGAAAAAAACAGTTAATGAAAAATTAATAGAATACTAAGGAGCAATAAATGCCTTGCGGTAAAAAAAGAAAAAAAAGAAAAATGAATACTCATAAACGTAAGAAACGTTTAAGAGCAGATAGACATAAGAAAAAAAATAGATAGATAAAATGCAAGTCAAAAGTTTTGCTATATGGGCTAATGCTGAAAAAGAACAAGTTCCAGCATTAGTACAAAGTACTCTAGCGTGGGCAAATGAAAATAATCTCGAAGTTCATTTGGCTGATCGATTAAAAAGTATAGACATCGATTCAGATGTCTCATACTTTTCTACCAAAAATCCACCAGATGTTGATTTTTTACTTTGTTTTGGTGGAGATGGAACACTTATCTCTGGAGTAAGAATTTTTTCATTCCCATCTGTTCCAGTTCTGGGTGTTCATTTAGGTGGACTTGGATTTTTAGCCCAAATAACACCGGAAGTATTAATAAAAAAGCTTGAATGTATTAAGAACAACGAATTCAAAATTCAAGATAGATTAGTTTTATCAGCAAAAATTTCTGGGAATAAGCATTCGTATTATGCAATTAATGATTTTGTTGTTCAAAATGAAACTTCATTTAGAGTGACTTCATTATCTTTATTTATTGATGACCAACATGTAAGTGACTACAAGTCTGATGGTATAATCATAAGCACTCCAACAGGTTCAACTGCATACTCTTTATCATCAGGTGGTCCAATTATCCAACCAGATGTTTTTTCAATCGTAATTACTCCCATCGCTCCACACTCATTAACATCACGACCACTAGTTTTACCATCTAATGTTGAAGTGGAATTTAGGTTTAGCCATGAGTCAGAAAATGACTTGAAGTTAATAGTTGATGGCCAAAATATTATAAATTTTACCAAAGACTCTACTGTAAAACTATCGCAAGCCAAACATCATTTAAGATTTATTACTTTTGAAGATTATAATTATTACGAAACACTTAAAAATAAAATGATTTGGGGTAAACGAGGTTCATAAAAAAGGAATTATAATGTCTAAAAAAATATCACAAAGTCAAATAGATCTTTTAAGAAAAAAATATTTCTCTGATAATCATGTGAAGGTAGTTAGAAATGCAATGGTCAAGACCAATTCTAATGAACTTTCTATGGATTGGGAAAAATATCGTAAAATTGATCATACATTTTCTAATGTAATATCTGGAGAAATGCCAGCAACTAATCAAAAATCTTCTGGAAGGTGTTGGGGTTTTGCTGGTCTTAATCTTTTTCGGGTTTATTTAGGAAGAAAACATAATCTTAAAGATTTTCAGTTCTCCCAAAGCTATTTCATGTTTTGGGATAAGCTTGAAAAATCTAATTATTTTTTAGAATCAATTTTATCAACTGCTGAAGAAGATTTTGATAGTAGAATCGTTATGCACCTACTTCAAACTCCTACAGAGGATGGTGGACAATGGGATATGTGGAAAAACCTGATTAAAAAGTATGGTGTCATTCCACAAGCTGAAATGTCTGAATCTTTTTCTTCTAGTCAATCAGGGGAAATGAATAAAATGCTTGCAAGAAAGTTAAGAGAGAACGCTCACAACCTTCGAAAAGAGTTTTCTAAAGGTGCTTCTAGTGAAACATTGAATGAGCTAAAAAATTCTATGATTGAAGAAATTTTTAAAATGCTGTCTATGCATCTAGGTACTCCTCCAAAAAGCTTCAATTGGCAGGTTAGAGATAAAAATAAAAAATTTAGTAGATATGAAAACCTAACTCCTCAATCTTTTTATGAAGAACATGTAGGTTTGAATCTAGATGATTATGTCTGTTTAATTAATTGTCCAATGAGCAATAAAGAGTATAATAAAGTTTACACTGTTGAGCACTTAGGCAATGTTGTAGAAGGAAGTCCAATAAGATATTTAAATGTTGAAAGTGATGTCATGAAAGATGCGAGCATAAAATCGATTTTAGATGATAATCCTGTATGGTTTGGTTGTGATGTTGGTAAACATTTTCATAGAGATTTAGGAGTTATGGATACAGATTTATTTGATTATGAAATGTTTTATAATACTGACTTTAAAATGAATAAAGCAGAAAGATTGGAATATGGCCAAAGCCAAATGACCCATGCCATGCTTTTCACTGGTGTTGATTTAGATAACAATGGTAAATCAATTAAATGGAGAGTTGAAAATAGTTGGGGAGATAAAGGGGGTAATAAAGGATATCACATAATGTCTGATGATTGGTTTGATGAGTATAACTATGAAGTTGTTGTTCATAAAGATTATTTAACAGATGAATTAAATGATATCTTCCAAAATGCTGAACCGATTCCCCTAAAGCCCTGGGATCCAATGGGCGCTTTAGCAAAATAGATGGATACTTTAAGTCATGCATTATGGGGTAAAGGCTTATTTGGTTATACAGGCTATTCAAAATTGGCTATTTTCTTTGGAGCGATGCCGGATTTATTCTCATTTGGATTATTAATTATCATACAATTATTTCAAGGAAATTATAATTACGGTGGCCCTCCAAGCATAGACTCAATTCCTGGGTGGTTATTTTTTAATTATGATTTATTTCATAGTTTCGTTCCGGCTTTTCTTGTTATAGGCTTTGTCTACTATTATAAAAGGCCTTTAGCATTTCCAATGCTTGCATGGCCCTTCCATATAATTTTAGATTTTCCATTTCATTCAAAAGAATATTTTCCCACAAAAATTATTTGGCCTATGTCTGACTTTTCTTTTGATGGTATACCTTGGTCAAATCCAGAAGTTTGGTTTCCAAATCTTGCTGGACTAATACTGCTTTACATTTACAGATTTAGGGAATCATTTAATTCTAAAAATTGATAAGAATAAATTTTTGATTATGTATCCTGCCATTTTTGGATTTTCTTTTAATCTTCTAACAGAATAATCATACCAATTATCGCCATAAGGAAGATACACTCTAACTGTATTACCTTCATTCATTAATTTTTTTAGCTTTTTTTTCATTGGCACCCCGTGCAATACTTGAAACTCAAACTGATTTTTTGAAATGTTATTTTGTATTATCCATTCATATAAATTATCAATCACAAAATCATCATGAGTAGCAATTCCAACATATGATCCATTATTGATAGCTTCTTTAACAAGACGAATGAAGTTCTGTCTAATATCATCATAGTCATTTAAGACTAATTCAGGATTTTCTACATAAATACCTTTACATATTCGAACATTAAATTTTTCATTGCTTAAAGATTTAATATCATCTAAAGATCTAAGTAAATAAGCCTGAATCACAATGCCTATTTGATTGTAATCTTCAAACATTTCCTTATAAAGTTTTATAGTTTCTGATGTGTAAGGAGTATTTTCCATATCCAATCTCAAAAAATTATTATTTTTTCTAGCTGCTTGAACGAGCCTAGTCAAATTATTTCTGACAACCTCTAAACCTAAATCTTGACCAATATGCGTTAATTTTATTGATATATTTGCTGATAAATTTCTTTTAGATATTTCATTATAAATAGATATATATCTATTTGTTACTTCATTTGCTTCATTTTCAGTTTCAACATGTTCTCCTAAAATATCAATCGCAACTTTAAATCCTTTATCGTTAAGCTGTTGAACTTTATTAAGCATTTCATTATCTGAAATACCAGCTATGTACGGAGACGCTACTATTTTTACAAAAAACTTTGGTAAAAAAGGAATGATTTGAATTATTAAATTATTTATTAACTTCATGCTTTATAAATTTAATAAATAAACAAAATAATGAAAGTAGTATTAATAATTGGTGGTGCTGTTTCTGGTTCAACTGCGGTAAAGAAACTTACTGACGAAGGAATTCGATGTGTCGTTGTCGAACAGAACAAAATGCCATACGGAAAAATTGAAGATGGCTTGCCTAGATGGCATGAAAAACAACGTATTAATGAATATTTTAAGATTGATGATATTATATCTCATGAATTAGTTGATTTCGTTCCATTAACCAGGATTGGTAAAGATGTATCTTTCGAAGAAATCTATAATATGGGATGGAGCTGTATTTACTTTGCCAATGGTGCATGGAAAGATAGATCTTTTCCTATTAAAGAAATTGAAGAGTTTGATAATTTTTATTACCAAAATCCTTTTGTTTATTGGTTCAATCATTATCATGAGTCATCTTATAATGGTCCCAATGTAAATGTTAAAGATGATGCAATCGTCATTGGTGGTGGATTAGCCTCAATTGATGTTTGTAAGATTACTCAATTAGAACTTGTTAGACAAAAAGTTGAATCAAAAATTGAAAATTTTGATATCATTGAAATGGAGCACAAAGGTATACCAAAATATTTAGAACAATATGATATGAAGTACGAAGATTTAGGGATAAAAGGAACGACTTTAGTTTACAGAAGAAATATAGAAAATATGCCTTTAACTACTATTCCTGAAGATGCTTCACCTGAAATGGTTGAAAAAAGAAAACTCGCTCGAAGAAAAATTTTAAATAATACTTTAGATAAATTTTTATTTAAAGTTGCTGAGTGCACACAACCAGTTGGACTATCATATGAAAATAATATATTAAATGGAATTGAGGTGATTGAGAACGAAATCATTGATGGCAAATTAATTGCAAAAGAGAATTCAAATAAAATTCTTCATGGAAATACTTTTATAAGTTCAATTGGTAGTTTGCCTGAACCAATTCAAGGAATTCCAATGGATGGATCAACTTATAATATTGTTGATGAAGATTCTGGAAAATTTGATGAATTAGAAAAAGTGCACGGAATGGGTAATGCAATTACTGGTAAAGGAAATATTAAGGCATCGAGAGTTAGTGCTAAAACGGTTGGAGATTTAACTATTGATTTAATTCATGATATCGACCAAGATGTAATTAATAATATTGATTCAAAAGTTAAAGAATGGCAGTCAAAATCTTCATATGATGGAAATTATTTTGAATGGAAAGCAAAAAAATAATTTTTTTGCAATAATTTTATAGAACTCAACAATCTTTTTTAGTACCTTCACTTGTCAATTTAAATCATTTGAATAATCCTAAGAGTTGATGCAAAAAATAACGATTAAAAAGGGGCATAATATTAACATTTCTGGGCTTGCTTCCAGAGAATATTCTAACGCGCCTACACAAAAGTTTGTTTCGATATCTCCTCAAGATTTTAATTACATTAAGCCAAAGCTTTTAGTTAAAGAAGGTGATCAAGTTTCTCTTGGCGATGCTATATTTTTTGATAAGACAAATCCTGAAGTTAAATGGCCATCAATTGCTTCTGGAACTATTTCTAAAATTGTTTATGGAGAAAGAAGAGCAGTTCTTGATATCATCATTGAAGTAGACGAAGAAAAAGAAAAAAATATTGAATCAGATAAGCAAATCAATCTTTCATCAAAAGATAACGTAAAAGAGCTTATTCATAAACATAATTTTTGGCCCTTTTTTACACAAAGACCATTTAACAAAGTTGTTAATCCCAATGATAATCCTAAATGTATTATTGTTAGTCTAGCTGATTCTTCGCCACTGGCAAATAATTTATCTTTTTCATTAGCTGAAAGTAAGGAGTATATTATTTCTGCATTGTCTAATCTTAAGAAACTTACTGATGGACAATTATATGTTGCTGTTAGGGGCGATAACTTTTCATTTTTGTCCGATTATGATTTTATCAATTTGATTCAAGTTGAGGGACCACACCCATCTGGTAATGTTGGTGTTATTTTAAATAGAGTAAATCCTTTAAATCAGAATGAAATTGTTTGGACTGTACATGGAAGTCACTTACCAGTTTTAGGTAAGCTATTTTCGAAAGGTGTAATTGATTTTTCTTTAAATATTTGTATTGGAGGACCTGCTGTAAAGCCTTCGTATATCAAATCTCGAATTGGTGCTAGATTTAATTTATATAAAGACTCTTTATTGATGGAAAATGTTAGAATTATATCTGGTAATGTATTAACAGGAAAACATGTTGATATTGATGGCTTCTTAGGTTTTTATCATTCATCTTTTTCCGTAATTGAAGAATCATATGAAAGACCTTTTATTGGTTGGTTGCATCCAGGTGGAAAATCAAAGTATAGTGTTTTCAATGCCTACCTAGGATCAAACAAGAAAAGTTTTGATTTTACTACATTGCAAAATGGAAGTAACAGAGCATTCGTTCCTATTGATGCATGGGAGAAAGTTTTTCCAATGGACATATATATAAATGCATTAGCCAGAAGTATTGAAGCAAATGATATTGATGAAATGGAGCAACTCGGTATTTATGAGTGCGATGAAGAAGACGTTGCGCTATGCTCTTTTGTATGCCCAAGTAAATCTGACGTTGGTGCAATTATTAGGAAAGGTTTAGATACAATTTATTTTGATAAGTAATTATGAATTTTTTAAGAAAAATATTTGAAGAAACTGGAAAACTTGTAGAGAAAGGTAAACCTCTATCTTGGGCTTATCCTGTTTGGGAAGCTGCAGACACTATTTTCTTTTCTACCAATAAACAAACAAGTAAAGGTCCTCACATAAGAGATAATATGGATATCAAAAGAACTATGTTCTTTGTTGTTATAGCTCTTATTCCTTGTTATATATTTGGAGCTTATAATATTGGCTATTTAAATGCCCTTGCTATGGAAATTGAGAGAGGCATTATTGGAAATACTATTTTTGGATTTACCTACGTCATTCCAATTTTAATTGCAACTTTTGTTGCAGGTGCAATATGTGAGTTAACATTTGCAATAATCAGAAAGCATGAAGTCAATGAAGGTTTCTTAGTTAGTTGTGCATTAATACCCCTCACTATGCCACCAGATGTTCCGTTATGGCAAGTATTTATTGGTACAAGTTTTGGAATAATTATTGGTAAAGAAATTTTTGGTGGAGTAGGAACAAACATTTTTAATCCTGCCTTGACATCAAGAGCATTTATGTATTTTGCTTTTCCTACAAAGATATCGGGGGATAAAGTATGGGCAGTAGGTCCTGATGGATATAGTGGAGCTACCGCATTAGCAATTCCTGCAAATCCAGTAGAATATGATACTGCTTCAAATCTTTTTGCAGCTAATACACAATTTGATTATTCGACTGTTAATATGTTTTGGGGTTTAATTCCAGGATCTATTGGTGAGACAAATAAGCTGCTAATATTATTTGGTGCCTTTTTCCTAATTTATTGCGGTATAGCATCATGGAGAATTATGCTTTCTTCTGTTTTGGGCTTAGTCTTTACTGCACTACTTTTTAATTTATTAAACTATTTAACTGTTGATGGTATTCTGCAAGCTGGTGGTTTTCCAAATGCAATGTTAACAATTACACCTCTACAGCATATTTTGATTGGTAGTTTCTTATTCGGAACTGTATTTATGGCTACAGAGCCCGTCACTTCATCACATACCAATACAGGGAGATGGATTTATGGCTTTTTGATCGGAGTTTTAACTGTTATAATTCGTTCAATAAATCCAGCATATCCTGAAGGTGTATTTTTAGCAATATTAATTATGAATATGTTTGCTCCATTAATAGATTATTATGTAGTTCAAGCAAACATAAAAATGAGGTTAGCAAGAAATGTATAGTAATAATTACACTCTTTTTTTCGTTTTTATTGTAACTGTTGTTTTGGGAACAATGCTCTCATTTACAAAGGACAATGTTAAAGATTTACAGGATCAAAATCTTAAAGCTGATGTCCAAAAAACTATCTTAAGATCATTAAACTTTGACGAAAGTTTATTACTAACAAATGAAAGTATTGAGCAAACATTCAAGAGCTCTATTGATGCTAAATGTGTAAATGTTGAAGGTGAGATTGTAGAGTGCAATATTGAAGAGGTTGATATTGAAAAAAATGAGGATACTTTACCAATTTACATAAGAATGGATAATGATGAAGTCCAAGGAATTGCCCTCCCAATAGCTGGAAAGGGCCTTTGGTCCACAATTTATGGATACATTGCCTTAAATCCTGATACAGATTCTGTTTTAGGTATTCAATTTTATAAACATGGTGAGACTCCTGGCTTAGGTGGTGAAGTTGAAAAAAAATGGTTTACTGATAATTTTGTCAATCACCCTTTAAATCAACCAGACGGAGAAATACAATATGTACCAAAAAGAATCCGTGATAAATCTGGAAAAATCATTAGTATTAAAGTTGTTAAAGGCGGAGTTGATTATTCTGAATCAAATACTTCTTCAATTCATCAGGTAGATGGTATTTCTGGTGCTACAGTTACTGCGGATGGTGTTACTGACTTTTTGCTAGAAGATTTATTAAGATATGAGAAAACTTTAGATAAAATAAGAGATTATGGAACTATTTAATTCTGAATCAAAAAAAATTGTTAGTGATCCTATAAATGTTAATAATCCAATATCATTACAGGTTCTAGGAATTTGCTCAGCTTTAGCTGTCACAATTAGACTAGATCAAGCTATAATTATGACGCTAGCTGTTGTTTTTGTTTTATGCTCATCTAATGTTATACTTTCTCTAATTAGAAATTACATTCCTACTCGCGTTAGAATTGTTATAATGCTATCTGTCATTGCATCTCTTGTATCAGTAGTTGATGAATTATTAAAAGCATATTTATATGATATGAGTAAACAACTTTCAGTTTTTGTTGGATTAATTATTACAAATTGTATCATTATGGGTCGTGCTGAGGCATTTGCTTTAAAACATGGACCATCTAAAGCATTTTTAGATGGTTTGGGAAATAGCATGGGTTATGGATTAATAATTATTATTGTTTCTTTTTTTAGAGAGCTTTTTGGGGCAGGAACTATTACGCTTCCTGATGGTGGAGCAGGTTATGTTTTATGGAGAATTCCTGAATCTTGGTATGCAGCAGGATATGAAAATATTGGCTTGTTAGTTTTATCTCCTGGAGCATTTATTATTTTGGGTTTAGTAATATGGATTCAAAGGGAGTTTGCTGGTGTTGAGGAGGACGCATAATGACAGGTGTTGAACACTATCTAAGTATCTTTACTAAAGCAGTATTCATTGAAAATATCGTTTTAGCCTATTTTTTAGGTTTGTGTTCATTTTTAGCTATTTCAAAGAAGATTGATGCGTCCGTTGGAATCGGACTAGCCGTGATTGTTGTTCTTACAATTACAGCTCCTATTAACTGGTTTCTTTGGGAATTCTTACTTGATAAAGGTGCTCTTGTATGGATTAGTGAAGATTTTAAAGATACAGATTTAGGGTTTTTAAAATTAATAGTTTTCATATCTGTTATAGCTGCAATGGTTCAATTGGTTGAAATGTTTATGGAAAGATTCTCACAATCTTTGTATAATAGTCTTGGAATTTTTCTTCCATTGATTGCTGTTAATTGTTCAATTTTAGGTGGATCATTATTTATGGTAGAAAGAGAATACACTATTTCAGAAACAGTCGTTTATGGTTTTGGTTCAGGTGTTGGTTTCTTTTTAGCAATTGTAGCTTTAGCATCAATCAGATATAGAATAAGGTATTCCAATATTCCTCCTAGGTTAAGAGGAGTGGGAATGGCTATGTTGTTAACTGGATTATTATCAATGGCCTTTATGGCATTTTCGGGGATCGATTTATAATGAGTGATATTTTATTAGGAGTAATTGTTTTTTCATCAGTAATACTTTTGTTAGTTATAATTCTTAATGTTTTAGGAGATATTCTTCTTCCGCAAGGAGAAGTCACACTATTAATTAATGATGATGTAGATAAATCTATTAATGTTCAAACTGGAGGTACAGTCCTTTCAGCTTTAGCAGCACAAAACGTTTATTTGCCATCCGCTTGTGGAGGACAAGGAACTTGTGCACAATGTAAATGCCAGGTTACTGAAGGTGGAGGAGATATTTTACCTACTGAAGAAGCATATATTTCTCGTGGAGACCAAAAAGATAATTGGAGATTAGGCTGTCAAGTAAAGATTAGAAATGATATGAAAATAAAAGTACCCGATGAAATATTCAGTATTAGAAAATGGGATGCTGTTGTTAAATCAAATGATAATGTAGCTACTTTTATTAAAGAATTAATTTTAGAGCTACCAGAAGACGATCCAATCCAGTTTGAATCTGGTGGTTATATTCAAATTGATGTACCTGAATATAAAGGATTAGAATATAAAGATTTCGAAATTCAAGACTTGTATACGAGTGACTGGGATAAATTCGATATTTGGCAATATGTTGCAGAAAATAAAGAGCCAGTTTTTAGAGCTTATTCAATGGCAAATCATCCTGCAGAGGGTAATATGATTATGTTAAATATCAGAATTGCTAGTCCTCCACCAGATAACCCATCTGCACCTCCAGGAATAGCTTCTTCATATGTTTTTGATCTCAAAGAAGGAGATAAGGTTACGGTATCTGGACCTTACGGTGAATTCTTTATCAAAGACACCGATCGCGAAATGGTTTACATCGGAGGTGGTGCTGGAATGGCTCCATTACGATCTCATATTTTTCATTTACTTAAAACTGAAAAATCTAAACGAAAAATTTCATTTTGGTATGGCGCAAGATCAGAAAAAGAAATGTTTTATGATGATGAATTCAAAGCCTTAGCAGAAGAATTTGATAATTTTAGTTATCATGTCGCTCTATCTGATCCGCTACCAGAAGATAACTGGGAAGGTCCAACAGGATTCATTCATCAGGTTGCACACGATATGTTATTGAGAGATCATGAAGATCCTACTGAATGTGAGTATTATTTATGTGGTCCTCCAATGATGATTAGTGCTGTCCAAAAAATGCTCTGGGACTTAGGCGTTGAAGAAGATATGATCGCTTATGATGACTTTGGCTAATAGACTAGCTTCATTAATAATTCTTTTATTACTTAGTTGTAGTTCCCCCGAAAAAAATCTTGTTACTATCAATGGTAATACTATGGGAACAACATATACTATAAAGTTTTTTCCAAAAACAAATAACCCAGTAGAAATTGAAGAAAATTATATACTTATTGAAAAAATATTAAAAGATATTAATCAACAAATGTCAACGTATATACCGACAAGTGAAATTTCAACTTTCAATCAATCCGAATCAACTGATTGGTTTTTTATATCTGAAGATTTTTATAAGGTTTTAGAACGTTCATTTAAATATTATGATTTATCAAACGGTCAATATGATATAACAATCATGCCTTTAGTCAACTTATGGGGATT
>Ga0208390_1000350_pt1 | contig 16247 bp, 12 predicted proteins | sample Knorr_S7_td_Surf_FD_185594 | JGI IMG/M metagenome (GOLD analysis project Ga0208390, IMG submission 185594) | Marine microbial communities from Southern Atlantic Ocean transect - Knorr_S7_td_SurfaceA_ad_6m_LV_A (SPAdes) (version 2) | ecosystem: Environmental > Aquatic > Marine > Oceanic | place...
TTTTACTTTATCAAAAGTAATCTGTGATTTACCACTGCCAACTATATCTTTAAATTTAATTGTTTCTCTTTTTAGATGAATATTGGCTAATTCATCCATATTATGCCGATTGACGCCTGCATCGAGAACATAAGACATTAACATGGTATCGTGAAAACCTCTTACTTCAACTCCATATTTATTTAAAATTGAATTATCGTATTTAATATTGTGGCCTATTTTAATTATAGACTCATCTTTCATTAAGGGGGCAATTATTGATAGAAAACTTTTGAGAGATATTTGGCTTTGAATTCTCTTTTCATCATGGTCAACATGTTGCACCGGAATATAGTAGGCAATTTTCTGGTTAAAACAAAAAGAAACGCCAACTAGATTAGCCTCGATTATATTGAGCGAGTCTGTTTCAACATCATATACAAATTCACCCACATCATAGATTTCACTAACCAGCTTTTTAAGTTTTTTTTCATCATTTATTAAATTGTAAGAAGATTTGAAATTAGAAATTTTGACCGATTTTGTAAAATTATCATCTGGTTTTTCAATTTGCTCATTTAAATTTTTTAGTTTTTTGGTGCTTGTTAGCTTTTTGGATGTAATTTTTATATTTGGATTTTTTTTTCTTATCCTTTCAGATAACTTCTTTAACTCCAGCTCATCTAAAAAAGGAACTAAAGTCTCAACAGAAATTTCTTTTTTAACTAAATCATCGAGAGCTGGAATATTGTTTACATCCCTTTTCAACGTAACTAATTCTTTGCTTATAAGGATATTTTTCCTACTATCCCTGATTGTTTCTCTGCGCTTTTGCTGTTTGATTTCCTCATAGTTTTCCAAAAGATTCTCAATACTATGAAATTCATTAATAAGCTGCGCTGCAGTTTTAATTCCAATACCTGGTGCGCCTGGTACATTGTCAGAACTATCACCAGCCAATGCTTGAACATCAATAACATTTTTTGGACCAACACCAAACTTTTCTAGGACTTCATTCGGGCCAATTGTTTTATTTTTCATTGTATCGATTAATTTCACCTGATTTGAAACAATTTGCATAAGATCTTTATCGGAGGAAACTATAGATACACTCCATTTTTTATTTTCTGCGAGTGATGCATATGTTGCAATAATATCATCTGCTTCATAACCACTTAATTCAATAGATGGTATGCCAAAAGCTTTCACAGCATCCTTGATTATTTTAAATTGTGGTATTAAGTCCTCTGGTGGATCACCTCTATTAGCTTTATATTCTTTATAAATATCATTTCTAAAAGTTTTTCTGGCACTGTCAAAAATTACTGCTAGATGTGTCGGGCTAATTTTTTTGTCAGTATCTTCAATTAATTTATAAAGCATATTACAAAAACCATTCACTGCTCCGGTTGGCAGCCCATCACTTTTTCGATATAGTGGTGGCAATGCATAATATGCTCTAAAAATATATCCTGATCCATCAACCAAAAATAGGTGATTTCTCTCTGCCATTTATTTAAGTATGAATAGTTTACTACAATACGGACAAACGATCTGATTATCATCTCCCATATCAAGGTATACTTTTGGGTGACCTAAGGGACCTTCAACTCCAGCGCAGCTTAATTTTTTTGAATTTACATATTCAACATCTTTATTTTGTTCACTTTTTATTTCTGGAGAATTCATAATCAGAATGATACAAGAAATTACTTTGAAAAACTATTAATTCTAATATTTATTATTTTTTTATGTCAAGCGATGTCGCAATATCAGTGAGAGATCTAAATAAAACTTACGGCGTAGGATCTAAAAATGAAAAAGTAGCTCTAAATAATATTTCCCTTCAAGTAAAGAAAGGCTCAATATTTGGATTGCTAGGACCTAATGGTGCGGGTAAATCAACTTTTATTAATATTTTAGCTGATCTGGTAAGAAAAACATCTGGGCACATAGACATATTTGGCATGAGTCATCATGAAAATTTAAAAGATGTAAAAAAATTAATGGGTATAGTTCCTCAAGAATTAAATATTGATCCTTTTTTTACTCCATATGAGTTACTAGAAATTCAGGCTGGTTTATTTGGTGTTCCAAAAAAAAATAGAAGGACCAATGAGATCCTAAAGCTTCTTGCACTAGAAGATAAATCTCACGCATACGCTAGAACATTATCTGGAGGTATGAGAAGAAGATTACTTATAGCTAAAGCAATGGTTCATGATCCTGAAATACTGATTCTTGATGAACCAACAGCAGGAGTGGATGTTGAGCTTAGGGCAAATTTATGGGCCAATATAAATAAATTAAACAATGAAGGTAAAACAATTATTATTACAACTCATTATTTACATGAAGCAGAAGAGTTGTGTAATGAAATTGCAATAATTGATAATGGTAATTTAATAAAAAACGATACAACATCAAACATAAAATCATTAATTGACAGAAAGCAAATAATTGTTTCATTAGATAGTAAAAATTTTAATCTAGATCCAATAATGGGACTAGACGTAGAATGTAAAATAAATAGTGACAATCTAATAATTAATTACAAACCTAGCGTGATAAGTTTCAATAAAATTTTAGATGCGTTACAATTATCTAATATTCAGGTTAAAGATTTAACGATAAATGAGACTAAACTTGAAGATGTGTTTATTAAATTAACTAAGAATTAATTTTTTTTCTGGGGAATAATTTATCAAGTACAACGGCTAAAGCAGGTAGTGTGGTCATCGCACAAACCATATTTATTATAAACATAAATGTAAGTAACGATCCCATATCTGCCTGAAATTTTAGTGCAGAGAATGACCATGTAGAAACACCGATTGCTAAAGTAATGGCGGTAAAGACTACTGCAGCACCTGTATTTGCAAAAGTATGCTCAAATGCTTCTGTGATATCTAACCCTTCTTTCATTCTCATATTAAGTCTGTTGTATATATAAAATGCATAATCAACTCCTACTCCTACTGCAAGGACCATCACTGGCAAAGTAGAAACCTTTAATCCAATTTGAGCTAATTCCATGAAAGCATAACCCAGCATCGTCGCAAAAGTTAGAGGGACTGTGCAACAAATTGTAGCTCTCCAATCTAAGTAAGTAGTAAATACTAAAATAATTATAACAATATAAACTGCAACCATCATAGGCAATTCACCTTTTTCAATAACTTCATTGGTTGCATGTTGAATACCAACTGTACCACTAGCAAGCCTATATTTAATTTCATCTGACTCGAATAAGATATCTGAATACTCTGGATTATCCTCAAAAAATTTTTTAAATACCTTATCTGACTGCTTGATATCTTTAACTCTAAAATTTACATTTTCATCAAATGACTCTATGTCTCTATAATAATTTCCAAGGCTTCCGACCCACAAGTTTCGGCTATTAAATCCATTTTCATAAGCAAAGTCAGTGAATTCATCATCAGTAAAAACAGCTGGATTTTTTAAACCTAGAACCTCTAATGGTTGCAATGTTGTGCCCGAAAAGGCTGCAAAAGGAATTATATCAGTACCTTCCGTTGGTTTTTGTATCTGAACCCTGTAAGTAATTGAGTCTTCTAAATCACGATATTGCTCATTGTATAACTCTACTGTTTTAATAATATGACTTATTGTAGTTGCCTTATGATCTTCTGTAAAAACGTAAATAGGCATTATTGAACATGCTTCGTTAATAAGCCCTGTTGAAGGGTCAACAACACTTGTTGCGAAAGCTAGTGCTCTTTCATTTCTTGGAAGATATGTCCATTTAAGGTTACCTTCTGCATAACCACTTAAAGCTCTTTTTGCAACACTTGATAAGGAAATTACTTTCGTAACTCCCTCAATATTTTCTAGATACCAATGAAGATTATCCTGCGCCGCCATTACATCGTCAGATCGACAAGGATTGATTCCCACTGCGGCTCCAACTTCCGCTATAACAACTAATACATCAGTTGTAACATTATATCTTTTTGTTAACTCTGTAATATCTTGATTGTACCTTGCTTCTGCTCGAAGCTCTGGAGCGCCTGCATGAAGATCCCCGACATGTCTTTCACTCGCTAAGTAAGTTGCTCCAGCGAATAATAATGCACTGAATGATAATGTTATCACAGCAGGTCGAGGTTTAGCTAATTTGCCAAAAAATCCCATCAAATTCTGTCGATACGTAATGGCAGATTGTGCTCTAGTTGCAAAACTTTCATTATACCTCGCATATGAAGCAGCAAGTGGGAGCATAACGAGGTTTGTGATTATTTTAAATGCAACTCCAATTGATGCAGTGACTGCAAGTTCTTGAATCATCCCAATGGGGAGCAAAATAAGTGTTCCAAATCCAACTAAATCAGTAATTAACGCCATCGTACCAGGCACTAATAATCTCGAGAACGAAGCCCTTGCAGCATACTCAGCTGATTGTCCTTCTATAACTTCTTTTGTAATCTGATTAACTTGTTGAATTCCATGTGAAACACCGATAGCAAATACTAAGAAAGGTACTAGAATCGCTAGAGGATCTAGTCCAAAACCTAAAATTTTTAACATTCCAAATTGCCATACTAATGATGTTAATGAGCAAACAAGGGGAAGAAAGGTAAGCGTCCAAGAGCGTGAGTACCAATAAACTGCCAACACAGTAAGTAAGAAAGCTAAAGCAAAAAATATAACAACGTTGTAAGCTTCACTGGCAATATCAGATATCATTTTTGCAAAGCCAGTTATTTCAACTCTATATATCCCTTGCTCAAATTCATCTCTGATTTTTTCAATGTCTTTGCCTAATTGCAGGTAATCTAATTTCGCTCCAGTTTTTCTATTAAACTCAGTTAATTCAACTTTAATAAGCGATGAGGTAAAGTCATTGGAAACAATACTACCTACATGCCCGCCCGTTAATATTCTTTCCTTAATCTTGTTGATTTCTTCTACTGATAATTTTTCTGGAGTTAAATTACCAGGAATGACTTCTGTGCTTTCAAAGCCTTCCTCTGTAACACGCATCACTTTTACATTAGGTGTCCAAAGTGATTGCATTGAGCCTTGGTTAACTCCTGGCAAATATCTAATAGATTGATTCAACTCAAAAAGTTTACTTAAATAATCTTTATTAAAAATATCTCCTTCTGTAGCCCTCAGAGCAACAGTAATACTATTAGTACCGCTTAGATCATCTTGATACTCATAGTAGGTTTTTACAAATGAATGGCTGCTTGGTAATTGCTTATAGAAACCCGCGTCCATTCGGATCTGAACTGCAAAGTAACCCATTATAATTGTTAACAATACAAAACTAGCTAGTACCCAAAAACGGAATTTAAAAAACCAATTTTCAATTTTTTGCAGCATTTTTCTATAGAGTTAATTTGTGATAGGGGAAAAAATATGAGAAAATCATTGCTTTGTATACGTTTAAATTAAAATGTATAAACTTTATTTCAAGTTTGTAGTAAGCATGGTAATTATGACAAAACTTTACGTAATATTTAAAATATTGAAATTAATAGATATTTTAAACTTAAAAATGAACAAATGTTCATAAATATATTTTATAATTATTAAAATTCATTATAATCGTAGCTATGGTTGAATTTTCACAAAAAATACAAATTGCAAAAATTGTAGCTAAAGACCAAGTTTATAAGGTCCAAGAAAAATGGCAAACTTCTAAATCAGGTAAAAATTCACTTACTAAAGACCCCGCTTACAATGCAGCAAATCCTAAACACTTTATCCCAATGATGGATGAAGATCGCTACAGTGATCGGTCAGATGCTTTTGATAAAATTATTAGCGCTACACATAAACACTTCTGGGATCCTAACGATAAAAAATATATTGATTTTGATATTCCATTTGACATAGAGAATGAAAACATTGTTGACCCTGATGGACCTTTTGGAATTGAACTACAAATTCCAAGCATCAGAGAGAAGCTGTCAAAGCATCAATTGATCAAATTAAATAATGAGAGTTTTAGATTTGTATTATCTCAAATTCTACATGGCGAGCAGGCCGCTCTTTCATTGAGTGCAAGTTTATGCCACGTTCTTAGAGATCCAGGCGCTCAAGAATATGCAGCTAATCAAACGAGAGAGGAAGCTAGACATGTTGCTGGTTTTACAAAATATATACAGGCAAGATGGGGGTCACCTTACAAAGTTGGACCAACATTAGGTAGAGTAGCCAACGAAATTGTTTCGTCTGATTTAGTTTATAAAAAGATTATTGGAATGCAAATGATGATCGAGGGATTAGCTATGGGAGCGTTTGCCATGGCTTTTGAAAATACGAACGACCCAGTACTGAAAACGTTATTAAAATATACAATGAGTGATGAAGCATTCCATCATAAATTTGGCAAAATATGGGCAGATAGAACGGTGCCAAAATTGACTAAGAAAGAGCATATTAAAGTTGAAGATTGGGCTGAAAAAATATTTGTTGAACTTCTGTTCAACCTAGTTAATCCATTTGAAAAGAAACATGTATATTCCTGTGTTGGCTTGGATCATAAGTGGGTTGATCGTGAATTTCATAAATATATTGATCAAGGAGAAGTGATCAAGGACGAGATGAAAAATCAAAATAATATCTTTAGAGTTCTCGTCAAAACACTTTTAAAGGCGCACATAATCACTGATAGAACTAGAGCAACTTATGCCGAATTTGTTAACATGGACGAGTTAAATAATGAAAGTGATACTGTTGCTGGTCAGGAAATTGCTGATCAAGGTGTAAGTGCCTTAAGTGAAATCAATCAATTAAAGAAAACTGCTTAGATAATTATTTCGGAGACTTTTTCTGCAGTATTCTCTGTAATGTTCTTCTGTGCATCTTTAATCTTCTGGCAGTCTCAGAAACATTCCGGTTACACAACTCATATACTCTAAGAATATGCTCCCATTTTACCCTATCTGCAGACATGGGGTTTTGTGGAGGTTCAGGCGTAGATGAATAAGGAGCCTTTAGTGCAGCTTCAATGTCATCAGCGTCCGCCGGCTTAGCGAGATAATCACACGCACCTTCTTTAACGGCCGCAACAGCTGTAGGTATATTGCCATAACCTGTAAGCATTACGATCTTACTATCTGGCCTTTTATTAGATAAAACTGATACAACCTCAAGGCCATTTCCGTCGTTAAGTCGTAAATCAATAACTGCGTACTTTGGCGCGTTTGAGTTAACTAATGATTTCGCTTCTGAAACAGATGATGCACCATAAGCCTCATAGCCTTTTCTTTTCATTGCAGTTATTAATCGATTTCGAAATATATCGTCATCATCAATAATCATCAGAGATTTATCATTCAAGTTCATATAATTATCTTTTGCATTATTATTTCAATAAATCGAGCTGGTCTTTTGATAAAAGTATTTTTACCATTCCACCACCGCTATCCCTATGAGAAAACTTAATCTGACCATTGGACTTTGCAAGGAGGTTTTTTGATATAAATAGACCCAGTCCCAACCCTTGTTTTTCAGCCTTATTATTATTTTTAATATATGGTTCTCCTAAGAAAGGATAAATTTCTGGCGCAAAGCCGGGGCCGTCGTCTGCTACTTCAATGATAATACTCTCTTTCTCACTTATTAAATTTATATTAATAACCGCGTTGGCAAATTTGTAAGCATTATCAATAACATTTGTAATTGAATGTACAATTTCAGCTGATCTTGGAATTGTAACATCTGTATCTTCAAAATAAGAGTCACTAGAAATTATGACTTTGATGTTATTATTCTGATAAGAAGAAATAATTTCATTAATTAAACGGATAAAATCTAAACGATTGATAAATTCATTATTTTTTTCATCAAGATTATTGGACCTTAATCTCTCTAGAATTTCACTGCATCTTTTAAGTTGAGATTGTATTACATTTAAATCTTCTTTTAGATCTTGCTCTTGATTATTATTAACAAGCTCACTTATAATTACTGATATGGTTGACAGTGGAGTTCCCAACTCATGTACAGCGGCAGCTGTCAGTCCCATTAATGCTGAAACTTTTTCTTCATTAGACAGTGAAAGCTGTGTTTCTTTTAATGCCTTGCGAGTTTTTCTTGAGTCATCTGCAACTCTAAAACAGTAAAAGGTTAAGAATATGGTCGTAATAATTAGTGCTGACCATATTAAAAAAATCTCAAATCTTGAAAATTCGTTTTGACTGATTCCAAGTATATCACTTTCTAAAGGGTAATAGAAGAATGCTAAAAAGTTAAGTGAGACAATCGCTATAAAAGTAATAATTATTATTCTTTTTAAATCAAGATAGGTGGCAGAAATAACTAGCGGAGCAAGAATCAATACACAAAAAGGATTAGTTAGCCCCCCTGTTAAAAAAAGAAGACCTACAAGCTGAAGCAGGTCAAAAACTAATATGAAAAATGTTTCGTTATAATTAAGTATTTTTGTTAAAGGAAAAAATATACTGACAGAAATATTTAGTATGACGCTTAACAGAATCAATAATATACAAAGATATATATTAAAATTTATTTCAAAATAAAAAAAAGCAATCACGACAGAAATAAATTGACCAAATATTGCGGTCCAATGTATTAAATTTAATGTTCTTAACTTTAAATTAATTTCTTCATCAAATGATTGTTTAAGCAAATTAGACAAGGTTTATTTCCTAATATTGGATATAATAATTAAATAATATTCTATATTCTTTCAATGACTAAAACTATGATTAAAGAACACGTAATTAACTACAAAAATCAGAGTATTTATATATTGATAAGAAAAAATAAATTATCAAGAAACTATAAACTCACATTTGATAAAAAAAAAATACAAGGTTTGGTCTCTATTCCTAAACATATTTCTTTTAAAAATGGATTTGAATTTGCAAAAGAAAATATTGAATGGCTTAGTAATGAAGTAAATAAATTATATCCTCTAATATTAATAGAAAACGGATCCTCTTTATCGATAAGAGGAAAAAAAACTAAACTAATTTTTGAAAAAGATGAAAACCGTAAAATAATTATATCAGAAAATAAAATAGCTATTAAATCTGATAGAGATAATTATAAAATAATTTTACAGCAGTGGTTACGTGATCAAATTTTATCTGACTCAATATATTATATAAAATTAATTTCTAAACAAATCAATTTTAATATAAATGAGATAAAGCTCTCAAATAGTTTTAGCTACTGGGGATCTTGTAATACAAAGGGGATTATACATTTAAATTGGCGTTTAATATTTGCGCCGACATCCGTATTGAAATACATAATTGTTCATGAAGTATGTCACTTAAAAGAATTTAATCACACAGAAAAGTTTTGGAAACTCGTGAAAAAAATGTGTCCAAATTATAAGGAACAGATTAAATGGTTAAAAAAAAATGATAGTTACTTATACAGAATACGTTTTGACTAGATGTCTAGATTAACTACCTTATCTGCTCTACTTTCGATAAATTCCTTGCGCGGCAAAACATTCTCACCCATTAGATCTTCAAATACGCCCTTTGTCGACTCTTCATCGTCAATTTTAACTTGTATCAATGATCTATTTTGTGGGTCAAGAGTGGTTTCCCAAAGTTGATCAGGATTCATTTCTCCCAAACCCTTATATCTCTGCATTGTTAAGCCTTTTTTGCCAATGTCTAAAATTATTCCTAAAAGTTGAGACGGTGAATAAACCTTTGTTGTCTCATTTTTAATTAATAATTCACCGGGCATTTCAAATAATTGATAGAGATCTGCGTAACTAGAATTAAGATTCTGTATTATTTGAGATTTAAGAAGCTTATTATCAATAATTATATTATCTCTTAAACCTCTTAACTCACGCCTAAATATAAATCCTTTTTCTTTTGAATACTCTCCTTTCCAACCTCTATCATAATCAGGTCGACTGACATTAACTCTTTTAGAAATATAATTGATTGCTTCTTTAGTCTTTTCTTTTGACTCAATAAATTTATTTATGTCCAGGCATCCTGCAATAGCAATTTGCTCTAAAACTTTTTTGTCATATCTATCAGGTACTTTATTATAAATTTCAATAACTTCAGAAATTTTATTTAAAATATCTACCAAATTTTTTTCATTTAAATTGCTACCTTGAGCGGTTTTAAATGTTACGTCCTCAGCACCATATTTTATTAGAGATCTTAGGAGATTGTTTTCATCACTTAAGTACAATTCTTCTTTTCCTCTTTTTATTTTAAATAACGGTGGTCTTGCTATATATAAATTACCATTCTCAATCAGTCCTCTCATTTCCTTAAAAAAGAAGGTTAATAAAAGTGTTCTAATGTGAGAGCCGTCAACATCAGCGTCCGTCATAATAATTACTTTATGATATCTCAATTTGTCAGGATCAAATTCATTTGGTCCTATGCCTGTACCGAGTGCAGTTATCAAAGTACCTATTTCTTGTGATCCTAAAATTTTATCTGTTCTAGACTTCCAAGTATTAAGAATCTTGCCTCTCAACGGTAATATTGCCTGAAATTTTCTATCTCTTCCCTGTTTTGCAGATCCACCAGCTGAGTCTCCCTCAACAATAAATATTTCTGACATTGATGGGTCTTTTTCCTGACAGTCAGCGAGCTTACCTGGTAAGTTAGTTATCTCTAAAGCAGATTTTCTTCTTGTCAACTCTCTTGCTTTTCTGGCAGCTTCTCTAGCTTCAGCAGCTTTTTGTATTTTAAGAAAAATTTCTTTTGCAATACTTGGATTTCTTTCAAACCAATCAGTTAATTTTTCGTTCACCAGGCTCTCGACAACTGGTCTGACTTCTGAGGAAACAAGTTTATCTTTTGTTTGTGATGAAAATTTTGGGTCTTGAACCTTTACAGATAATACTGAAGTAAGTCCTTCTCTAATGTCGTCACTGTTGGGACTTACGGTCTGTTTTTTTACACTTTTGCTTCCATCTAAATAATTATTAACAACACGTGTTAGCGCTGATCTAAACCCTGATAAGTGAGTACCTCCATCTTTTTGTCTTATATTATTTGTAAATGTGAGTATTTGCTCATAGTAACTATCATTCCACCATAAAGAACAATTAAATTCTATATTATTTTTAAAACCCTCAATATTTATTGGTGTTTCAATTAATGGTTTTTTAGATTTATCAAGATGTTTTACAAACTCATTTATGCCTCCTTCATAATGAAAAGCACTTTCTTTTTTATCGGCATTTCTTTCATCACTAAAAATTATTGTGATTTTAGAATTTAAAAAAGCCATTTCTCTAAATCTTTGCTTTAAAATTTTTGAGTCAAACTCTGTATCTGAAAAAATATTTTTATCAGGATAAAAAGTAACTTTAGTTCCATTTTTATTTATATTTTTATTTATTATGCTTAGCGGGTTAGTAGCTTCTCCTTTATTAAATTCTACAAAATGCTCTTCACCGTCTCTGAATATATTTAAGTTAAGTTTAGATGATAAGGCGTTAACAACTGATACTCCAACACCATGCAATCCTCCTGATACCTTATAAGAATCCTGATCAAATTTACCCCCTGCATGCAATTGGGTCATTATCACTTCTGCAGCTGAAATTTTTTCTTCAGGATGAATTTCTGTTGGTATTCCTCTGCCATTGTCTTCAACGGTAACAGAGCCATCACTGTTTAGACAAATGTGAATTTTATCACAATGACCTGCAAGTGCCTCGTCAATGGAATTATCTACAACCTCAAATATCATGTGGTGTAGACCACTACCATCATCGGTATCACCAATGTACATGCCTGGTCTTTTTCGAACTGCCTCAAGACCTTTTAAAACTTTAATAGATTCAGCGCCGTAATTATTAGAAATTTTATTCACTTAATTGTTGTTTGTTTTTAGTATTATATAATATTTTTCATTTCAAAGAAAACTGTTTGATCACTTATATTCTCAAATAAGTTTTTTGATACACCAGAAAACCATACTTGAGATTTCAAATCTGATAGCTCACTAAATAGGAATTCTTTGCGATCAATGTCGAGATGCGCCATTGCTTCATCAATCAAAATGATTGGAGCGCGCCCATTATTTTTATTTTTTACCATTTTGGCAACTGAAAGAAATATAGAAAGTAAAATAGACTTTTGCTCTCCAGTTGAACAATTTTTTGCTTCAATGATTTTGTCAGTATTGTTAAATATCTTAATCGTAACCTTATTGACAGTCAGTGATGTTTTATTTAAAGCGCTGTCGATTTCTCTATTATTACTTAAAACCGCGATATATTTTGAAATAAGCTCCTCAGAGTTAAGTATGTTACCCAATTTTGATAGCTCATGATCGACATCAATCTGACACGTATTGAAAGGCCTTTTGACTGTTTCCAGGTCCTTATTGAGTTGATCTATAAAACTTTTCCTATTAATAAGCAGTTGTACCGATAAATTTGCAATATTTTTCTCAATGATACTTAGCCAATTAGAGTCGTATTTTTTATTCTTTAACAAAGCCAACCGCTCACTTAGAAGTTTTTGCAATTTTGTATAATGTTTTAAGTGATTTTTATTAATATTAAAGATAAGACGATCAAAGAAATTCCTTTTTTCTGAATTGCTTTGAAGCATTACTTTTTCCATTATTGGTGTAATCCATAAAATGTTTATGAATTCCAATAATTGATAATTATTAATTTTTTCATTATCAGCTAAAATATGATTTTTATTCTTATCCTCATTGTGGAAACTTCGAGAAAGTTGGATCTCACCAGTTTCATATTTAATATTTAATTTAATATCAAAACTTTGCTGGTTTTGATTTTTATTTGGTATTTCGGATAGACGTGAATTTTTCATACCTCTGCCAGGAGAAAAAAGTGAAATTGCCTCAAGGATATTTGTTTTACCTGAACCATTTTTTCCATTCAATACTATGAATGTATTAAGGTCCTCAAGATTGGTGTTTAAATGATTTTTAAAATTAATTAATGAGATTTTTTCAATCCTAGTATTAGGATTCATAATCAAATTCGCATAGGCATTAATACAAAAAATAAATTTTCATCAGTCTTATCAAGAATAATTGCTGGGGAAATTGAGTCAGATAAACTAATACTAATTTCATCTCCATCAACCTCATTACAAATATCTATGATATATTTAGAATTAAATCCTATATCAACTTTATCACCACTATAGTTAACATCTATCATCTCATTTGCTGATCCCTTAGATTGACTCTCAACGCTAAGACTGAGCGAGTTATTTTCTATGCAAAACTTAATAGCTTTTGATTTTGATTCTTCATTTGCAGCTACTGCTGAAACACGATCTATGGCATTTTTAAGATCACTGTTGTTAGTTTTAAAATTTTTATCATTTTTTTGCGGTATAACTTTTGTATAATCAGGAAAGGTGCCATCAATAACTTTTGATACAACCTTTAGATCGTTGAAAGAAAATTTAATTTTATTTTCATTTAGCGATACACTGACATCTCCATTTGCATCATCAAGAACCTTTCTTAATTCATATATAGTTTTTTTTGGAATAATTATTCCAGTTATATCTTCTGCGCCCTGAGGGAGCGGAATATCATATTGTGCTAAACGGTGACCGTCCGTAGCAACCGCTCTCAAAAATTGAATAGAATTCCTCTCAGCCTTATGTAAAAAAATGCCATTTAAATAATAACGTGTTTCCTCATTTGAAACTGCAAATTTTGTTTTATCTATAATTCTAATAAGCTCGTCTGCACTAAGAACAAAATTTGTAGACAAATCACTATCAGATATTATAGGAAAATCATCAGTTTTAAGAGTAGATAGATTAAATTTTGACCTACCGCAGGTCAATCTAATTTCATTTTCACCTTCTTCCATTATCATCAAGACTTCCGATCCAGATGGCAAACGTTTAATAATTTCAAAAAAAGTTACAGCGGAGACGGATACTTCACCAGATTGTAAAACTTCAGCTTTAATTTTATCAGAACAATAAATGTCCAGATTTGTAGACGATAAGATCAGTTTATCATCTTTAGCTTCTAAAATTATATTAGAAAGAATAGGTAGTGTATGTCTAACTTCTACAATTCCGTGTATATGAGACAATGCCTTGAGTAAATCTGTACTGTTTATTTTGAATTCCATAAAAAATTTAATTTACAGCCAAAGGTTATAAAGAAGTAATCATTTGTGTGATCAAGTTTACATCCTCATCAAATTTAGAATCGTTTTCTTTTAACTCATCTATTTTTTTAACAGCATGAATAACAGTTGTATGATCTCTTCCTCCAAATTTTCTTCCAATTTCAGGTAACGATCTGGTTGTCAGTTTTTTTGACAAGTACATTGCAATTTGTCTAGGTCTGGCAAAAGTCCTGATTCTTCTACTGGAAATTAAATCATCTATTCTTATGTTGTAGTAACTCGATACCTTTTTTTGAATTTCATCAATCGTAATTCTTTTATCATTAGATTTCAGTAAATCCTTTAGAACTGATTTAGTTAACTCAACATCAATTTTCTTACCTAAAATATTTGAAAATGTATAAACTTTATTTAAAGCTCCTTCTAATTCTCTTACATTTGATGTAACTGTCTTGGCAAGAAAAGATAGTACTTCCTCATCTAAACTTAATGTATTTTTATTTCTATCTTTTAGTTCATTGTATTTATTTTTGATAATTGAAAATCTCAAGTTATAATCAGCAGGCATTATATCTACGACCAAGCCGCCTGAAAGCCTGGATTTCATTCTTTCGTTGAAACTTCCGAGATCACTTGGTGGTCTATCTCCGGAGATTATAACTTTTTTATTCATATCCAGTAGAGAGTTAAAAGTATGAAAAAATTCTTCTTGAGTAGAAACTTTTCCAATCATAAATTGTATATCATCAAGTATCAATACATCTACAGATCTAAATTTTTGTTTAAAAGACATTGTATCTTTTTGTCTTAGTGATTTTATAAATTGAAACATAAATCGTTCTGCTGAGAGATATAAAACGCTCTTTCCTAAATTTTCTTCTTTGTATTTCCAACCAATCGCATGCAATAAGTGAGTTTTACCTAAACCAACGCCTCCATAAACATACAACGGATTAAAATCATTAATGTCTTTTGTACAAAACCGTTTTGCTGAAGCAAAAGCTAACTCATTTGGCGGTCCAACAATAAACTTTTCAAACTTAAATCTATCATCTAATGGCCAATCATCTGAAAAGCTTGATGAGCTTGTGTAAATATTTTTCTTTTTTTCATCACTAGAAGCTTTATCAATGTTAAGCATATTAGCGGTAAGAGAATTATCAATATTGATCTTTACTCTTTTAATTTTTGAATTTTCTTGATTTAAAAAATATATAATTTTATCTAGGTAGTGTGATGTAATCCAGTCTCTTATAAATCTTGTAGGCACAGTAAAGTAAAGTACATCTTCATCTAAGTTTCTTATTGAAATATTTTTAATCCAACTGTTAAAAATTTCGTTTCCATATTCTGTATTAAGTTTCTTGAGGACTGAATTCCATTGATCTTTTAAGTCAATTGTTGAAGCTTGATTCTTGTTTAAATCTTGATACATTTTTTGCAAGCCCCTCCAATAGCCCTATATAAAATCTTATCTAATTTACAAAAAAAACATAATTCTTTTTACACTTTTTATTGAAAACAAAAATTGGATCAAAAAAGCCCTGACTAAATTATTAATAATTTTAGTCTAAAAAATTATTTTTTCTGAATAATTAAAAAAGATATTTTTTAATTTGAATTAAACTAGCTTCTCTAAAAATGAATCGCAATAATAAAAGTAATTAAGATACTTATAAAATTTAGAATTAAATTAGTGTGTTATGTTTGCATGTAACTTTCACTGCTTATCATAAGCTACGGAAAAAGTTTAATGAATCTATTTGATAGATTTTATTTGGCTGGATAAACGTGAAATTTTTCTTGAGGCAGTGTTCTTGTGAACAATCTTTTTCGAAACAGCTGACATTATTTCTGACTCTGCATGCTTTAGAGCCTCTTGAGCTTCATTTTTATTGCCTTTAACAATATTTAGTTCTACTTTTTTTATATAAGTACGATATCTGTTCCTAACAGATTTATTAATGTCCGTTTTTTTAGAAATCTCTCTTACTTTACCTTTTGCAGATTTTGTATTGGCCATAGTTAACTATATTTTTTCATCTTTGACATTCAGAACAATAAAATGATGAACGTTGCGCTATTACTATTCGTATTATAGGCGACTGACAAGATCTTTTTACACATTTTGATCCTTCTCTACCATAAACATACAATTTATTTTGAAAATATCCCATCT
>Ga0208390_1000351_pt1 | contig 16217 bp, 13 predicted proteins | sample Knorr_S7_td_Surf_FD_185594 | JGI IMG/M metagenome (GOLD analysis project Ga0208390, IMG submission 185594) | Marine microbial communities from Southern Atlantic Ocean transect - Knorr_S7_td_SurfaceA_ad_6m_LV_A (SPAdes) (version 2) | ecosystem: Environmental > Aquatic > Marine > Oceanic | place...
CAGGTTTATATTTCCTGAGGACATATCAATTTTTGCTCTAAGAGTCATGGCTCCTTCAGCAACATCTCCATTTTTCATCCTTTGAAATAATTGAAGGTTTTCTTCGACAGATCTATCTCTGTAGGGACTGTTCTTGCCAGGCACTTTCAAAGTACCTCGATACTCCCTCACCTCATCAGCATTCAACTCACAGACATATGCTGATCCCTTATTAATGAGAAATATAGCCCACTCAAATAATTGCTGAAAATAATCGGACGCATACTTTGGTGTAATATTTTTCTCAAAACCAAGCCATTCAACATCTTTAATAATCGCATCAACAAATTTCTGATCTTCGGCTTCAGGATTTGTATCATCAAAACGCAAATTACATTTACCTTCGAATTTTTCAGCCAATCCATAGTTCAAACAGATCGATTTTGCATGACCTATGTGGAGATAACCATTTGGCTCAGGCGGAAATCTTGTTACTGGAAAATCAATTAAACCCTCATCAATATCTCTTTGAATAATATTTTCTATGAAATTGATAGGCTTGTCGGATTGCTTCATTAATCAATCAAAATTGGTACGTTTGTCAAATTATAACTGCGTATTAGTGAGGGATAAATGAAAACATTTTTCAATTATATAGGGACTGTAAAGAACATATTCGCTAAACTAGTGTTCCTTAAACTTTCACTAGTAATGTTAAAGGTTCTAATATGATTACTTTTAAAACAAATGTTGGCGATTTCGCTGTTTCACTCGATTTTGACAAAGCACCAATAACTGCTAAAAATTTCTTAAACTATGCAAAAGATGAATTTTATAACGGAACTGTATTTCATAGGGTTATTAATGATTTCATGGTGCAAGGAGGTGGTATGGATAAAAATATGGAGCCAAAGCCCGGGAATGACCCAATTGAAAACGAAGCTGATAATGAATTAAAAAATGATATTGGATCATTAGCGATGGCACGAACAAGTGACCCACACTCAGCCTCTTCTCAGTTTTTCATTAACGTCTCTAATAATCATTTCCTAAACCATTCAAGCAAAACAAATCAAGGCTGGGGATATGCAGTATTTGGAAGAGTGTCGGAAGGAATGGACACTATTAATCGTATCAAAGAAGTCCCAACTGGAAACTATATGGGCCATCAAGATGTACCCATTGATGCGATAGAGATCTCGGAGACGATAATCCATGACGATTATAAGAATTTATAAATTAATCTATGTCCATAATCTTTATATCGGATATTCACCTCTCATCCGACAAACCACATCTAACTGATTTTTTTAAATCATTTATAGGGCAATGTTGTGAGACGGCAACTCATATTTACATATTGGGTGATCTCTTTGATCTTTGGCTTGGTGATGACGATGAAAGCCATTTTGCCAGAGAAGTTAAAGCTACTTTAAAAAAGGCTACAGACAAGGGTATTAACCTTTTTTTTCAAAAAGGAAACAAAGATTTTACAATAGGAAAAAAATTCGCACGCCAAACCAATATACAGATTCTCCCGGATGAATATATAGTTGATCATTTTGGCCAGCGCGCACTGTTGATGCATGGCGATTCATTATGCACCGATGATATTGACTATCAGAAATTTAGAAAAAAATCTCGTCATCCCTTATATTTATGGTGTTTACTAAAAATTCCTTTAAATTTTAGAAAGAAATTAGCAGCAAAGTGGCGTAAAGATAATTTCGAAGCAAAATTACTCAAAGACGAGGAAATAATGGATGTTTCAGAGTCAACTGTGTTAGAAAAAATGCAAATTCATGATGTTGAAGTTTTGTTACACGGACATACGCATAGACCTAACATTCACAAGAACTCATTTGGTCAGCGTATTGTTTTAGGTGAGTGGTCGGAAAGAGCATGGTACGTGTCTCTTGATCAAAGCGGCTTTGATTTAAAATTTTCGCCAATCTAGCCAGTGTTTTAGAGATAAAGTATGGTAAATAGTAATAAAAACCTCAAAAAATTAGATAGTTGGAATTCTCACGTTGCAGAAGCCTTTGCAGATGAGCTCCAGATTGCTTTTCAAGAGGAGCATTTAGAGATAGTAAAGTTAGCAAGATCATTCTTTGATGAATATGGCTTTAGTCCGTCACTGCGACCACTTTGTAAATATATCGCTTTAAACCTCGAGACAAAAAAAGCGAATGGCCTATACTTAAACAAATTATTTCCAGGAAGTCCTGCTAAAAACATTGCATATATCGCTGGAATTCCTAAACCTAAAAACTGTCTGTAATTGTATGAATAACATATTAAATAAACGTGTTAGCCACGATAAAAATGATAAAATCCTGTTACATAAAAGTGAGTTAAAACAATATTTTTCAAATTTACCTGACTGGCAAATAAGAACGATAGATAAAAAAAATACCTTGTACAAAAGCTACAAACTCAATTCTTTTTCGCACGCGATTCAATTTGCAGAAAAAATTAACGTTATTGCAAACAAAAATGATCATCATCCGAGGTTGATTATTAATTGGGGGAAGTTAGAAATTTATTGGTGGAGTCATGATATGGGTGGGATAAACATGAATGATGTAATCATGGCTCACAACACCGATACTCTTTTCAAATCAATGTGACGAGCCTTAGCTAAAGCATGCACATAAACCTCAAAAATTATAACTCAGCACTTAATAGAAAAATTAAAAATTTCAAAATCCTCCTATCAAAGCATGATTTCCCAACACCCAAAATATTCCCCTCTCCCATAAAAAATTTTCGAATGCGTGCTGAATTCAGGATATGGCATGACGATGGTGTAGCAAAATATGCCATGAATTACCCTGGACAAAAAAAAGTTTACTTCTTAGAGGAATTTCCAATTGCTAGTTTGATTATAAACAAAACAATGAATCCTCTAATCAAAATGATTAATAATTGCCTCGCTTTGAAAGAAAAATTATTTAGTGTCGAATTTTTATCCTCAGGGCAGAATAAAATATTAATAACTCTCATCTACCATAAACCGCTTAATAATGACTGGAGCCTTTCTGCTGAAAGAGTCCGTAGAGAGCTTGGTGTCAGTATTATTGGACGGAGTAGAAAGAAAAAAATTGTCTTGGGTGATAGTTTCGTGGAGGAAAACATTAAAGTGAAGGATCACTCATTTGTATTTAGACAACCAGAGGGGTGTTTTACTCAGCCAAATTTAAAAATCAATAAAGATATAATGTCTTGGTTAATGGAAATAATTCCCAACTCAGCTAAAAAATTAGATGTTATCGAGCTTTACTGTGGGATTGGAAATTTCACAATGCCACTTTCAAAAAAATTCAAAAATGTATTTGCTACCGAAGTGTCGAAACTTGCGCTTGAAACAGCAAAGGAAAATCAGAAACTCAATAAAATTAATAATATAAAATTCGCTCGACTCTCATCAAAAGAAACGCAAGAGGCACTGTTTGGGACGAGAAATTTTAGAAGGCTCGAGGGTATCGAAATTAAGAAGTATGATTTTAATTATGTTGTTATTGATCCTCCAAGATCTGGACTAGACCCCGACACTCTGAACTTGGTGGTAAATATAAAAAATGTAATCTATATTTCATGTAATCCAAAGTCACTGCTCGAGGATTTAGAGCACATTTTAAAAACTCATAAGATAATCAATCTCGCTGTATTTGACCAATTTCCATGGACAGAGCACCTTGAGGTTGGTGTGCTTATGGAGAGCCATACTAAAGTTCAATAGTTGCCAAAATATCCGCAGACGCATCTTGTAGTTTTAATCTGTAATCGTTATCGATTTTTTTGATTTCCCGTTCATATTGAAATTTGGTTTTTTTTTCGAGATTATCCCATTGTTCTAAAATTGGAATATGAGCACTTTTTGCTGAAACCTCATCGAAAATATCAAACTTTCGTCTAATTTTGTCATCAAAATCTAGAGTTTTAAGGAGAAAGCTGATTCTCATAGAGGTTTCGACTGCCGACACACTTCCTTGCTGATATGCCAATAAAATTAATTTAATTGATCGACGTGCATCACTCATTACTTTTGGATCAAATACTTGCAGATAATTTGACTCCGAAGATTTTTTGTTTATTTTTTTCAGCAAGTACAAATAATAAATTAACAACGGACAAAAAAAGATTGATCCAATCGAGATAATTAAACCTAGAGTCATTATTAACTCTTTGCAACCATATCAATTCTCATGAATATCAAGCTTCGCTGTATCTCGTTTCAAATTCTCGGGCAGATGTTTTTTTGTCTTCGCCCCTAACCTTTTTATTTCTTCACTTCGTCGAATCAAATTACCTTTTCCGCTGGATAGTCGTTTGTTAGCGGTATTCCATGACTCATAACTTTTACTAATATTTTTACCAATCTCTTCCATACTTTCCACGTAGAGGACAAATTGATCATATAATCCACCAGCCTTCTCAGCGATCAACTGTGAATTCTTATTTTGATCCTCATAGCGCCACAAATTTTTTATCGTTCGAAGTGTTGCAAGGAGAGTACTGGGGCTGACTAGAATAATTCCTTTATCATATGCGTCTTTCATGAGCTCCGGAAACTTATCCAATGCCAACATGAATGCCGCCTCAATTGGAATGAAGATGATAACAAAGTCTAGCGTTTTGATCCCTTGCAAGTCTTCATAACTTTTGACGCTCAGTTGCTTAATATGCGTTTTCAGAGAAGTAATATGTTCGGCCAAATTTTTATCTTTTTTATTTAGATCTTCCTCATGAAAGTACTTCTCATAAGCTACTAAACTTACTTTTGAATCAATAATAATATCTCGACCCTCAGGCAAATGGACAACCACATCAGGATTTCTTCGCTTATCTTCCTCATTTTTAAAAGAGGTTTGAACCTGATATTCACGCCCTTTGGTTAATCCTGCATCCTCAAGCAGTCTCTCAAGAACGAACTCACCCCAATTTCCTTGCGTCTTATTATCACCTCTCAGTGCGTTTGCGAGACTAACAGCATCAGCCGAGACTTTCATAGTTTGCTTTTGTAGTTCACTGATTTGACCAACCAAGATATTCCTCTCTTTACTCTCTTTGTCATAAGCAGACTCTACTTGCTTTTTAAAATCGTTTATGTCCCTCCTCAAAGGTGATAGTGACGAATCAATAGCTTCTTTACTCTGAAATTTAAACTTTTCTTCTTTTGATTCGAAGATCTTGTTTGCCAGATTTTCAAATTCTTTAGTCAGCTCCTTTTTGTTTGTTGCCAACATCTCCAAATGCATGCTATTTCGGTCTTCAATAAATTTTAGTTTCTCTTCAAGAATCTCTCGTTCGACATTAATTTTTGTGTGTTCCTCTAGCTGCTTTTTACTAATTTTACGACGCGCAAAAAAATAGCCAAGCGACATACCAATCAACAGGAAAAAAAATGCAATAATTGCTGGGGAATTTAATAGGTGAACATTCATAATTTTTTTGTATATTCGTGTACTATCTAAGTTAGATTATATACCCATCAAATAATGAATGAGTAGAAATGACTCAGATTTTTGAAAGACTTGTTGATACCACTAAAATCGAAAGATTTAACCCTACCACAGATATAGTGATCACTCCGAATAAGAGGTTGGCGAGCGCTCTTATGAAGTCCTGGTCATTCACAAAATCTAAGGCAAATGTTGCATGGGAGGAGTTAAATGTAAAAGCATTAGAAGACTGGTTAAATGAGATATTCGAATTAGTTCAATTGAGTTATGAAAACTTAACTGACAAAAATCTTGTCTCGAAACAACAAGAACTATTTCTCTGGAAAAAAATAATAAAAACATCAAAAATTAACTGTCATGCTACGAATGCGAAAATTTTTAGTGACACTCTCTCGGAGCTTTATGCTCACAATGCAAACATCTCAGATATTCCCTATTATCGAGAGAGCACACGGATTTTTGCAAAATTATCAAAAAGATATTTTCATGAACTTGAATCTAATAATCTACTATCAACAAAATCTCGAGACGATTCAATCTTAGATTTCTTTAAAGAGGATCGGTTTCATACGAAGTATAAAAACATTATATGTTTTGGGTTTGATAATATTTCAGTACTGCACCTCGATATATTTAAAAACGCGTCAGAAAATTTCTTTCAACTTAATCCTGGATGCAAAAATGCGGAAACGTTGGTTGCACCTTGCGATAATGATAAGCATGAGTTGTATGCTGCGACGCAATGGGCGGCTGACGCTTTAGCTACTGAATCTCACAAGAGGGTTGCTATAATTGTCCCAAACCTGGCTAGCAATCTTGATCAAGTATATAGATTTATTAATGATGCACTCGCCGATAATTCTCTCAAATTACCCGTCAATATCTCTGCAGGAAAAAAACTATCGAATACCAGTATAGGTTTTAGTCTTATAAATCTTCTTCATTCTTTTCACGAAGATCACACTTATCAGCACTGGATTTCTCTCTTGTATGATCCGTTTACGATATTTTCAAAAGTGCCTAATGAAACATTGCATAGAATCGAAAATATGATTAGAAATAATAATGAATACTTTTTTAATATCTCGAAATTTATAAACCTCGTATGTAATGAAACAAACTGGGATTGCTCAAATACAGATAAAGTGCTCATAGAGAAAATACTAGGAATCTCAAAATTTACTTTCCCAAAAAAAACAAACTTTAAAACCTGGGCTGAATTATTCAAAGAAATAGTCTTAAGTTTTGGATGGGAGCATTCAACTCTTATCTCAGAATTAGAGCAACAACAAATAGAAGGAGTTTTAAGCACCTTACTGGCATATGAGAGAATGGACTCACTAAAAATAGAAGTCCATTTCCAAGATGCTTTAGACACTCTGAGAAATCACTTTACAAATGTGATCTTCCATCCAAAAACTACTCAATCGCCTCTTGAAATTTTAGGCTATCTCGAAGGGAGAAATCTTGAGTTTGACGCTATTTGGATTTGCTCACTATCCTCCGATCAATACCCTTTGAGAATAATAAATCATCCAGTTTTACCCTTGGATTTCCGAAAGAAGTTTTCAATGAGAAGAAGTGATCCGCATCGAGAAATCGAATTTTTTCAAACAGAAATAACAAGTTACCAAAAAAATTGCTCGACCCTAATATTGAGTTACCCAAAAAAAATCGATGGCGCTGAACTCTCACCCTGTCCAATTTTGGCCAAACTTTTAAAATATGAGGATAAGATAGCTAAAATCAAAGCATTTGATTACCCAAAAAGTATCAGAAAAAAATCACTAGTAAGATCAATAAAAGAAAAATGCCCCAAATTTGATAACGCGATAGAGAATGGGAAAATATCAATTCAAACGATAGAGGATCAGGCATCATGCCCTTTCAATGCCTTCGCAATCCACCGACTCTATGCGTTACCTCAAAATGAACCAGCACTGGGTCTCGCGCCACAACAAAGGGGATCGATCATACATGACATTCTTTTAGAATTTTGGAGTGACATAAAAACTTCAAAAAATTTAGCTAATTTAAATGATTTTGATTTAGCTCATCATCTAGAAGCATCTATCGATAAATCTCTCGCCAACAACGCGGGTCATCTGAAGTGTCTTCGTGGCTCAACATTCAAAAGACTTGAGGCGAGCAGATTAAAAACTCTAATTTTCCCATTGCTCAAACTTGAAAAAGAACGGAAGCCATTCAACATCCTTTCACTAGAACATCAAGAAGAGTTCAATTTTCAAGATATAAGCCTAAGATGCAGAATTGACAGAATTGATGAAGCGGAGGGGAAATTTTTCATCATCGATTATAAAACTGGCATTTCATCAAAAAATGAGTGGCAAAAAAATCCCATAAGATCCTTTCAGTTACCCATCTACTGCCTCGGCCTTAAAAAAAATATAGTAGGATTTTGCAACGCTCAAATTCGAGCTAACGAACATAAGTATATTGGATTAACAACAGATGAAAATTTTCCAGGGAATTCAATACCTAAAGAGACTTGGCAAAAGCTAAAAATTTCTTGGGAAAACCAAATAAATAATTTAATAGAAAGATTCCTTGCGGGTGATGTATCTCTGCCAAGTGACTCTAAATATTTATCAAAATATCAAGAATATTTGATCCCGTTGAGCAGATATTATGAAGAAAATATTTAAAGCTTATGGATATCAAGACTGACGAAATCAACAGAAAATTATGTCTTGATCCGACAAAAAGTTTCTTTGTCTCCGCACCTGCAGGATCAGGCAAAACAAGCCTCCTGGTAAAAAGATTCATGGCCCTTTTAGCGATCGCGAATAATCCTGAGGAAATATTGGCGATTACGTTCACGAGGAAAGCAGCAAATGAAATGAAAGAACGACTTCTTAAATCCTTGGAGGAAGCACAAAAGGTCTCAATAAGTAACTCTTACAATACGAATGAGTTAAATGAACTAGCGAGTATCGTATTGCAGAGAGATACTGAAAAGGGTTGGAAGCTTCTCGAAAGTAAAAACAGGTTGAGAATACAAACAATTGACAGTTTTTGTAGAAGTATTTCGGCTCAATATGCACTTGAGACTAACTTATCAATAAATCTAGAGTCGATAGATAATGCTGAACCTATGTATTCAGACGCCGCAATCTCTGTGCTGAGTAATATAGAAAAAAAATCAACTCACTCAGATGAACTGCAAGTAATATTGAAATATCTGGGCAATGATACAAATCTTTGTATAAATTTATTCATAAGCCTGCTTCAGACTAGAGAGCAGTGGCTACCCTACATTTTTAATCTTGAGATGATAATAGATAATTTATCTATCGTAATCTGTGATATGGCGGATGAGGCAATCGATAAGTTAGAAATATTACTTAAAAAAAATGAACACTTACTCTGTAAATTAATTAATTTCTCTGAAGAAAATCTTATTTCGGGGAAAAATGAAGAAATAATCCAAATTCCGAGTCTAGGTTCATTTCCATCAAAAAAACTCGATCGGCTCCCAATATGGAAAAAAATCGTTGCGAAAATCATCACATCTCAGGGACGATACCGGAGATCATTAACAAAAAATCAAGGTTTTCCCGCCACATTCAAAAAGGAAAAATCTGAGATGTTAGATCTCATCTCTTGGTGTGCTGAGCAGGATAATCTCTTAGAAAATCTAATTGAGATTACAAAACTTCCAGACACAACAGCTTTAGTGAGCGATAAAGAGATACTTATTGCTTTTAGTAAATTGCTACCCATACTCGTAGCAGAACTAAATCTTATATTTCTTGCTGAAGGAAAGTGTGATCACACTCAAATATTAATCCAATCATTGGAGGCAACTTCCAGCAATGAGAATAATCAAATTTCTGAAACTATCCTACATTTAGATCACCAGATAAAACATATTTTAATTGACGAGTATCAAGATACATCGAAATCACAATTGAGGTTATTTCAAAATATCACCTCAAACTGGACCTCAGATGACAATCGGACAGTATTTTGTGTAGGAGACTCCTCGCAATCAATTTATGGATTTAGGACTTCGACCTCCAATGAATACGAGGTTGATGAAAAAATTATATTTGGACCCATCGAATGCAAAAAATTGGATTTGTTAAAAAACTTTCGTTCCGATCCACAATTGGTTAATTGGATAAATCGTGCATTCAATTCAACTGACAAATACAAAAATAAAAAGGCTCAAATATTAAGCGAGGAGTTTAAATCAATTCCCACAAAAGCAAATGATCCCCATTCTCACTTAAGTATAAAAGGATTTTTTGGAAATAATTGTGATGAAGAGGAATCAAAACAAATAGCAAAAGAATGCAAAAAGATTTTACAAAACTTTCCAGAAGAAACAATTGCAGTTCTAGTTAGGAGCAAAAAACACGCAAAAGAAATAATAGAGCAGTTTGAAAAATTTAGCGTTCCATGGGAAGGCAATGATATTGAATCTTTGGGAAAAAAACCGCATGTGACTGATATGATTTCATTATCGCTTGCCCTCACATCAATAGCAGATCGAGTTGCTTGGTTATCGCTTCTCCGATGCCCAATGATTGGTTTTTCTCTAAAAGATCTTATGTTAATAACATCAGCAAATGAGAAGTATAAAAGTTCAGTAATAACGTGTTTAATCGACCAATTTGAAAATCCTTCAAAAGATATCTCAACGCATGGAAGAAAAACATTAAATAGGATTGTACCGATTCTAAAAACTGCATGGGATCATAGACGAAAAATTTCATTTAGAATGTGTATTGAAAACACATGGGTAGCTTTGGGTGGTCCATCAACTGTAAATTCAAATCATAATTTGAAAGATATTGTTGATTTCCTCGATATGCTTGAGGAGTACACAGACCAATTTCTAATAAAAGTCCCTGAATTCAGAGAGGCAGTCAATACACTATTCTCGTCTACCGAAAATAACACAGCAGCATCAAAAAATGATCTAAACAAAGTTATTATCATAACCATGCATAAGTCAAAAGGGCTTGAATTTGACCATGTTTTTCTTCCGAAATTGTCTAAACAAACCCTAAACGACGAAAAGCCATTATTTAGATGGAAAGAAATTTCTCATGGAACGAATCAAAATTCACTCATTGTTGCATCTCGTGAGCAATTTGCTTCAGATAAGAATGATGTTTTTGAATATTTGGGATATCTCAAAAGAAAAGAGCAATTCGCGGAAGAAAAAAGATTACTGTATGTTGCTTGCACGAGAGCGATCAAAACTCTTCACCTCAGTGTTGAATTAAAAATCACCGAAAAAGATGAAATTTCACCACCCTCAAAGACATCTTTAATAGCCGCCATTTGGCCATTTATTTCTAAAAAATTTATTGATAATAATTACAGATTAATAAAAACAGAGGAAAAGCAAAATATTAAAAGTGATATGTTTTTTAATAAACCGCACCTTCAACTGCCAGCTGGCTATGACACCCCCTATCCTGAAACATTTGCATTGAGATCTATCAAAGATTCACTAACTGATCCGGTTATAGAGGATCCAGAAAATTTACAGCTAAAAAATTTAGGAATTATTTTTCATAAACTGGTTGAGCAAATTTCAATGCTAAACACTAACTCATTCAGTATAACTAGTGATCATATTCTGAGTACTCAAATAAAAAGGATTTCCACTAAACTCGATATTAAGTTAAAAGCTGACGAAAAAGAAAAACTTTTAAGTGCAATCAAAGCAACCTTATCTGATGATAAAGGTCTTTGGATTTTAAAAAATAGAGATTACGCACATAGCGAGAAAAAATTAAATTATCTATGCACTGAGACTAATTATGTTAAAAGCTCAATAATTGATAGAACTTTTGTTTACAAAAAGCAAAGATGGATTATTGATTATAAATTTTCAGCTCCTGCAAAAGACGAATCAATCACAAGTTTTATAAATGAACAACTGAACCGGCACGCTAAACAGCTAGAGCACTATATCGACCTTTTCGCTAAAATTGAACGCAAAAATCCAAGAGCGGCTCTTTATTTCCCTCTCATAGCTAGATTTGCGGAATATGACAAGTTTGCCCCTGTAAAAACTTTAAAAATCAAGTAAAATGCCGCTCCAATTTAAAAGTATGAGTTTAACGGTGAATGAGCAAAACGTAGAAAATATTAATATCGAAAAACCTCAAATTTTGGTAACACCAGCTGAATTAAAAAAACAGATACCAATTTCTGAGAAAGCTAAAAAAGCTGTTTTGAGAGGAAGATCTGCAATAGAGGATATTCTTACTCGCAAAGATCACCGTCTTTTTATAGTCGTTGGACCATGCTCCATACACGATATTGGTGCAGCACGAGAATACGCTGAATCTTTAAAAGCACTTTCTGAAAAAGTTGATGATTGTTTTGAAATCGTAATGCGTGTTTACTTTGAAAAACCAAGAACTACGGTTGGATGGAAGGGTCTAATAAACGATCCGTATATGAATGATTCATTCAAAATCACGGATGGTTTGGAAATAGGAAGACAACTCTTGAGAGAAATCTTGGAGATTGGCCTTCCTACCGCCACAGAGGCACTTGATCCAATATCACCTCAATACATGCAAGATTTAATTGTTTGGTCAGCAATTGGTGCGAGAACAACAGAATCTCAAACACACAGAGAAATGGCATCCGGATTATCATCCTCTATTGGTTTTAAGAATGGCACTGATGGTAGTCTATCAGTAGCAATAAACGCACTCCAATCAGTAGCAAGACCTCATCGATTCCTAGGTATAAATTCAGATGGAAAAGTCTCTATAATTAAAACCAAAGGTAACGCGTTCGCACATGTGGTTCTTCGTGGTGGCAATGGCAAACCAAATTATGATTCTGTGAGCGTTTCATTGTGTGAACAAGAGCTTGCTAAATCAGGAATCGAGCAAAATATCATGATTGACTGCAGTCATGCCAATTCAAACAAAGATCATAATTTACAACCTCTAGTTTTAGAAAATGTATGCAATCAAATCCTTGATGGAAACAAATCAATTGTAGGCGTGATGATAGAAAGCAACTTAAATGGTGGTAATCAAAAACTTTCTGAAGATTTATCTCAGTTGGAATACGGAGTTTCTGTAACCGATGCTTGCATTGACTGGGAAACAACCAAAAATAGTATTCTCTCAATGGCCGATAAACTACGTCCAATATTAAAGAATCGATAGGTATAAAAAGCGCCATGTTTATGGATGAAAAGAAGAAGTAGAAGAAAATGATGTATTTGATACTTACATTGTTTGTCGGTCTTTGTGCTCTGGCTTGGTATCAGAAACTGAAAAAACTCGAAGATACAAAAAAGAAACCTTTTTTATGGAAAACTGGATTCACACTAATTTTATTATCAGTAATTTTTTTAACCGTGACGGGCAGACTTCACTGGATTGGAGCTGCAATAACAGCTGTTATTCCTATATTGGCTTTCCTATTTAGATGGTCAAGGAGAATATTTCCCTTACTCAAAATATTCGGTGGTATCAAACAAAAACCATCACAATTCAAAACAAAAACATTACAAATAAGCCTCAATTTTTCAACTATGTCCATGTCTGGAAAAGTATTAAAAGGTAAGTTTGCCGGAAAGAATTTAGAGGACTTAAATTCATCAGAATTTGAAGAATTAACGAGAGATTGCAAATTAAATGATAAGGAATCCTATGCGTTACTATATGCATTCTCAGCGATTAAAGGACGAAACGATAACTTCCAAGATCAAAATTATACAAAAGATAAAATTACTGATATGTCAGAAGAAGAAGCCTATGAGATACTAGGTTTAGAAAACCCAAGTTCAAATAGCGAAATATCTAAAGCGCACAAGCGGCTTATACAAAAACTTCATCCGGATCGGGGTGGAAGCGATTATTTAGCAGCCAAAATAAATGCAGCGAAAGATAAAATATCTTAATTAACAAGTCATGCATGAATGTCATGGAACATACCTTTAAATCTGTCGATATTCTTAAGGATTTAATTGCCTTTCCCTCTGTCACACCCGATGACTTTGGGTGTCAAGCCTATCTTATTCGTAAACTTGAAAGTCTTGGTTTTAAAACTGAAAATATGAAATTTAAAGACATAAACAATTTTTGGGCTACCTTTGGTTCTGTCGGACCAATTTTTATTTTTGCCGGGCATACTGATGTAGTTCCTCCAGGTCTGGATGTCAATTGGCAATCGAATCCTTTTAAAGCAGAGGTAAGAGATAATAAATTGTTTGGTCGAGGAGCATCTGATATGAAGGGTTCAATTGCAGCTATGCTCTCCGCAACAAAAAGATTTTTAAATTTATTCCCAATACCTGCTTTTCAAATTGGTTTCGTCATAACGGGTGATGAAGAAGGCGAAGCAAAAAATGGAACATTAAAGATGGTTGATTGGTTGATTAGTGAAGAGATTAAACCACATTGGTGTCTTGTTGGAGAGCCGACATCTAACTTATCTTTTGGAGACACTATTAAAGTGGGTCGAAGAGGATCCATAACGGCAAACGTTACAATAAAAGGCATACAAGGTCATGTCGCTTATCCTGATCAAGCTATAAATCCTATTCATGAAATTACACCCTTGTTAAGTGAATTTATAAAAGAGAAATGGGACCATGGAAATCAACATTTTCCGCCTACTTCATTGCAGATAGTAAATATTAATGCTGGAGCAAACGCTGCTAATGTCATTCCGGGTGAAGTAAGCCTTCAATTTAACTTGCGATTTTCGCCCGAATTGTCAGCACGCAAAGTAAAAAGTCTCATAATAAAAAAACTTAACAAACATAATCTAAATTTCTCTATTTTGTGGGACCACAATGCGGATCCTTTTTACTCTGAACCCGGATTACTGGCCTCAAAACTTAGAGACATACTCTCAAAACAAATTAATACTTTACCGAAATATTGCACAGGCGGTGGAACATCAGATGGTAGATTCTTAAAGAAACTTGGATGCGAAGTGATTGAGTTCGGTCCAACTAACAAAAGTATTCATAAAGTAGACGAGCATTTAGATTTAGTCGAGCTATCAAAATTGGAGGATGTCTACTTTAATCTTCTATGTGAACTTCAGAAACATCAAGAGTAATCTAGCTTCTCTTTATAAAAACATCAAATCTTACACTGCTTCCTTTCAAACTTAGGGTTGGCTCTTTCCTGCAGAGATAATCAGAACGAAGAGGACGCTTTATAACCACTCTTTTTCTCGCTGAGTTAATTGCTAAATTGAGGAGGTTATCGCAATCATCTTCAATGCCTGAGAGATATTGTAACGCTTGCATAGCCTTTTTTGATTTAGATTCTTTTTGTTTTAAGGGAAACATTGGATCGAGGTATATTACATCATACGTTATATCACTGAGTGTTTGCTGTACCAAAACTTGTTCGGTCTCACCCCATACATATGAGATATTTTCATATGCAACCTTTAAAAACTTATCGGCAGCCGACGCCGAATGTAATCTGCGAACTCCATCGTTTAACAAAGCAAAAATTACGGGGTTTTTTTCCACAAGCTTAACTTTACAATTTAGAGAGGCCAGCATAAAACCATCAATTCCAAGACCTGCTGTTCCATCCAATATGGATGGATGATCTCTGTGAGTTATTCCACAGGCGCGAGCAAGATGATTGCGGCGAGTTGTGGTAATTCTCCTGTAATTATTCTTACCACTGATAAAATCAGTGTGTACCTTACCATGAAGGTTTTTGTCAAACGGCAGAAGCGATAACCCCCAAGCATCGAGATGCAAATAATATTTTTTATCAATGATTGATTTATTCGATTGCTCAACCAAGTCAGTTTTTTCTGTAAAGATTGGATAGCCTTTTATTGGAATCAATTGCTGAAGCAATGATTGCGGCATCGAATTTTCTAGAAATATGCCTAACTTACGGACCATTTAATTGACTACCATACTTTAATTATTATAAGACGATCAATTTACGATATGATATTTTAGGTCATACTGCTACATTACATTGATATTGCACCAAAATGATACGCAAATTAGAAAAAGTTACTCACATAATCTGTGGATAACTTTGTGGATTAACAGTAGTTGAAACAGATAAGTCTCGAAAAAACAATACAATCCGTTAAATTGATCAAATTTTGATCAGTTTAAAAAACCTCATAAAAACAATAAGTTATGATATTTATCAGTAAGAATCAATGACTTAGCACGAATATCTAACATCAACTTTAAAAATCAACGCTATCTGTGGAAAAAAGCTACACCCAGATTGCAAAAATATTTCATAATCACAATTGAAGCCAGCCACTCTCCCAATCTGGTGGCGCAATGAAAGCTCTAAATTCTCCCTTATCAATTTTTAGCAACTCATTAATTTTTTGAATAGAGTTGTTATTTTCACTAATGTGCCCTGCTACTAAAAGCTTTAATTTTGATAAATCCATTGCTTTTAGAAACTCAATACTCTGAGAGTTACTTAAATGTCCATATCTTCCTGCGATTCTTTTTTTTATCTTCAATGGATATTTACCTTTATTGAGCATTTCCTCATCATAATTAAATTCTATTATCAAGCCATCAAGGGATGAATACATTTCTTTTATCGCTGTTGTTATGTGACCAATATCAGTAAGGATACCCATTCTCCTGTTTATATCGGATATTACAAATTGAACAGGTTGTTTTGCATCATGTGGGACAGTAACAGGCAAGATATCCAAGTCACCAATGCTAAAGTTTTGCTGAGGGCAGATTTCATACGTTAACTTATCATCCAAGTTAAAGTTTTTGATAGCTGCAGA
>Ga0208390_1000353_pt1 | contig 16196 bp, 10 predicted proteins | sample Knorr_S7_td_Surf_FD_185594 | JGI IMG/M metagenome (GOLD analysis project Ga0208390, IMG submission 185594) | Marine microbial communities from Southern Atlantic Ocean transect - Knorr_S7_td_SurfaceA_ad_6m_LV_A (SPAdes) (version 2) | ecosystem: Environmental > Aquatic > Marine > Oceanic | place...
ACTCAAACTAATTCTGGTATGGAAAAACCAGATGGTACAACTCCTACAGTAACAGCATCTAATACAAAACTATTAACAGCTCATGCTGCAAGTATAAGTGATGGTTCAGCTACCGGTCGTACTGTGACGGCAAGTGGAAATGCTGCAGTTAGTTCACGGGCACCTTATGGTGGAATGAAATCAGTATATTTAGATGGAAATGGAGACTACTTATCAATTCCTACTAGTGCTGATTTTAATTTTGGTAATGGAGACTTTACCATAGAATTTTGGATATATCTAACAGCGCTAAGTGGAAATCCAGCAATTTTTGATTATAGAAGCACTGGCACTGAGAATGTTCCAACTATATGGATTAACTCGTCTTCAGGACATCTCTATTACTATTTCAATGGAGCTAATAGAATTATTGGTCCAGCAAGTTCAATCGTAACACATAAATGGTATCATGTTGCTTTATCTAGAAGCAGTTCTTCTACAAATATGTTTGTGAATGGTTCACAATATGGATCTACTTATTCTGATTCAAATACATATGTTCAGGGATCTACTTTTTACATCGGAAGATATTTTGACAGTACCAGTGCAACTTATATGCCTACTGGTTACATATCAAATTTTAGAGTCGTAAAAGGACAGGGAATATATACTAAGGACTTCACTCCAATAACAACTGCCTTTTTAGCCTAAGTTAAGCACTCTTTTCATATAAATAGTACAAACACTATTTGACGGGAAAGAAAAATGCCAGCAGTTACAAGTAAAGATACGCTATCAGAATACTGTTTAAGAAAACTCGGTGCTCCAGTAATCGAAATAAATGTTGATGAAGATCAGATAGATGATAGAATAAATGAGACTCTTGAACTCTTCCAAGAGTTCCATAGTGACGCTACACTTAAAGGTTATCTCAAGCACAAAGTTACTCAAACAGATCTGGATAATAACTATATTACTTTGGATAAGAATATTCAAGTAGTTACAAAGTTATTTCCAATGTCTCAGTCATTTAACAATACAAGTAATATGTTCAACATTAAGTATCAGATGATGCTTAATGATATAGCTGACTTACAGAATTTTGCTGGTGATCTAATGTATTACGAGCAGATTCAACAATATCTTTCTATTATAGATGAAAAATTAAACGGTCTTCCACAGGTTCAGTTTTCTAGACACATGAATCGCTTACATATCTTTGGTGATTTAAATGATGGAGACATTAAAAAAGATGATTTTATTATAGCAGAAACATATACTATTATAGATCCAGAAACTCATACGAGCATTTATGATAATAAGTTTGTTAAAGCATACGCTTCAGCTCTTATAAAACAACAATGGGGTTCGAATCTAATTAAATTTGAAGGAATGCAACTCCCTGGTGGAGTTATTTTAAACGGTAGACAACTGTACGATGATGCTACAACCGAGCTAGATAGGTTGAAAGAAGATATGAGACTCGAACATGAAATGCCACCAGACTTTTTTATGGGATAATTTATGGCTATTAATCCTTATTTCAGCCAGAAAGTAAGATCTGAACAGCAGCTCTATGAAGATATTATTATAGAGTCTCTAAAGATATATGGACAAGACGTCTATTATCTTCCGAGAACTATAGTAAATGAAAATAGACTTTTTGGAGAAGACGTACCTTCAAGCTTCGGAAATGCGTATAAGATAGAAATGTACGTAGAAAACACTGAAGGATTTGACGGAGAAGGAGATCTGTATACTCGATTTGGTGTTGAGATAAGAGACGCGGCAACCTTCGTTGTTTCAAAGCGAAGGTGGAGTCACATGATGTCTCAAGTTTCTACTCGAGTTGAGATTGATAGACCTAAAGAGGGTGACTTGATATATCTAGGACTTTCTAAGTCAATGTTTCAAGTTATGCATGTCGAACATGAGCAACCATTTTATCAGCTCAGTCAGTTTCCTACATATAAACTTCGCTGTGAACTATTCGAATACTCTGAAGAAGATTTCGATACTGGCATTGCAAGTATAGATGATATTGAAAAGTCTGCTTACAGATTGTCACTACTACTTAGCGCAGGTGAAGACAGCAACATACCTGACTTCTTTAGAGGTGAAGTAGTACAGCAAAAAAGATCAGACGGTATTACTATGAAAGGTGAGGTTCTATCTTATAACAAGTCGACTGGAATTGTAGAACTTATTCATATCGGTGCTGACAGTGGTGGATACGCACTATTTGAATTAACTAGAGATGATTCAATAGGACTAGCTGATAGTCACTACACTACTTGGTTAATAAATGATAGAGTTGAAACACCCTTTGGAGGAACTGCTGCTAGTATACTTGGCGACTCTGATCCAAGGAGAAAGATCTTGGCGATTGCAGAAAGTACAAATGAACTTGAAATTAATGCACAAAACAGCGTGTTTGATGCCGCGAGTGGAAATAACCTATTTGACTTTACCTTCTTAGACTTTACTGAGAAGAATCCGTTTGGCGACCCGGAGGATACGTAATGTTTGGGAATCATTTTTATCACCAAAAGATTAGAAAATCAGTTGCTATGTTTGGAACTATGTTTAATAACTTATATGTTCTACGCACTAATGCTGCTGGAAATGTTTTAAATCAAGTAAGAGTTCCTTTATCATATGCACCAAGAGATAAGTACTTAGCAAGAATTCAAGCAGATCCTGATTTACAAACTGGAAGTAGAATTGCAATAAAACTTCCTAGGCTTTCTTTTGAAATTACTGCAATACAGTATGATCAAAATAGAAAGCTCCCAAAAATGCAGAGGTTTAATGTACCAAAGAAAGGTGCTGAAACAGGAAAAAGAGGATCTTTATATTCACCTGTTCCATATATTATATCATTTCAACTAAATGCATATGCAAGAAATCAAGACGATGCTCTTCAAATAGTAGAGCAAATAATTCCTTACTTTTCACCACAATACACTTTAACAATAAGACCATTTGAAGAGTATCCAACAATAAAAGAAGACGTACCTATAACGTTGAACGGTGTAAGTTTTACAGATGACTTTGAAGGCCCTTTAGAACAGAGAAGAACTATTATATACACTCTTGATTTTACAATGAACATTAATTTCTACTCTGATATAAGAGAGAATGCGCTTATAAATAGAGCTATAGTCAATACAGAATTTCCTGGCGATTCGGCAGGAATTAATAGTATAGTTGCAAGACACACTATTACACCGAATCCAGCAACAGCAAATCCGGAAGATGACTTTGGATTTAATACTGTTCTAGAAGAACCCGTCGGAGGTGGCGCTCTAGCAAGAGACCAAGAAGAAGGGGAATATGCTAAACTTGGTTATGTTGATATAGGATACGTAAGAAACAGATCGGTAAAATAGGAGTCAAAAATGCCACTTATATTAAGAAGTACTAAAGATAGCGCACTATCTTTTATAGAAATGGATGGGAACTTTTCCTATCTAGATACTCGACTGAGTACTATGATGGACAGTCATGGTCTGAGAAAAGATTCAGCTTTTATACAAGCGATAACAAGTGTTGACTCCACTTCTATCAGAGCTACCGCTAAACTTGCCGTTGACTCCGCGCATGTAAAAGGTATCGTTGATGCAAGTTATGTTCAATCTATACAATCTACAAAAGATTCTAGCTTTATTACTGGAATTGTAGATTCAGATTACATCACTTCAAGAGCAGACAGAAGCGTAGGAAACTTTGACACTCTTAACGCTGATAATATAAGAGGAATCAGTAATCTAGCTTCACCTCATACTGACACACCTAAATCATTTATAGTCGTGGTCGCATCAAAAGATACTACTCACAGATACGAAGGATTAGGATCAGGTTCTGGTTATAAGGTTGACGGTGTTTTCTCACCGTTTATTACATTGACACCTGGTAGAACATATAGGTTTGATCAGTCAGATGCTTCTAATTCAATGCATCCTCTTCATTTTTATTATAAGTCGGATAAGTCTACCGGTGAATATACAACAGGCGTGACTCGAGTAGGAACTGCCGGACAAGCTGGAGCATATGTTCAGATTCAAGTTGGTGACGATACACCTACAGTACTACACTATCAGTGTTACAATCATGCGTACATGGGTAATTCAATTCATGCAGGAACAAGAAACCTTGCAGGATATAACACAGATGATCTTGTTGCAGGAACTCAAAATGAATACTACACTGCTCAAAAAGTAAAAAATATTCTTGGGTCTGTTGATTTACACATTGTTCCAGATGTTGATGATCAAAGAGATCTAGGATCATCTATCAGAAAATTTAGAGATCTTTATCTTTCTGGAAATACACTCCACCTCGGAACTCTAAAACTAAAAGACAGTGCAGGTAGAATGAGAATTCTTGATACGAATAATCAAGAAGCAACAATCACTGGATTGAATAGATTCGACTCAAATGATATAAAATCAATTATTGACTCTGCACATGTCAGAGGAATACAAGCTGATCTCCAAAGAGACTCTTCCTTTATTACTAATATAGTTGACTCAAACTATGTAGCAATAAGAACTGGTAGTGCTATGGATTCAGGAACAACTACAGCAATTATTAACACTGTAGTCAATACTTCGTATATACAGTCTAGGCAGTTAACCTTTTTAGATTCTTCATTAACTACGCAACTAGTTGACTCGGCTTATGTTAACGCTAGAGCAGATACAAGTACTTACGGAAACTCAGATGTTATTTCTCTTATTGATTCGGATTATGTCACTGCAAGAGCAGGAGCCGGAACTGACTCAGCAGCAGTAATAGCACTGATTGATACTGCACATGTTCAAGCTAGACAAGACAAGTCTTTCGCCTCTCTTACAGGAAAACCAACAACTCTTGCAGGCTACGGAATCTCTGACGGCAGTACATTTAGCGGACAGTTTTCTGCACTAACTGGAAAACCTACTACGATTGCAGGTTACGGAATAACAGATGCGTTTGATGGCGCATTTGGTTCATTGACAGGTAAACCAAGTTTATTTTCAACGATTGCAAGTTCAGGGCAAAATAATATTGTTGCTGATGGAACAGCAGATATATTATACATTGAAGGTGGTAGTGGAATTAGTATAGCTACTGATCAAAATACAGATACACTTACAATCACAGCAAATGAAACATCTACTTTAAATGATGTTGTCGGAAGAGGAGGTAATAGTGCATATGCTATGACACTTACAGCTGGATTGACAGTTAGTGGTGGTCTAATTGCAGACTCAATAGGAAATGGTGGTTTAGGTTTTGGTTCACTTTCGAGCGCAAGCGATATTCAACTTGACGCTGCCGGAGATATTAACGCACTAAACAATAAAATAACGAATGTTGGTACACCAGTATCTAGTGGAGATGCTACAAATAAAACATATGTAGATACTACAACAACTACTAAAGGATCAAATGATATAGTCGTAGCTCGATTAGCAGCTCTTCAGTATACATCTACAACTGAAGCTGCTGTAGCTCTTCATGGTACACCTCTTGTAAGTAATTCGCCAAACGTTACGTACACCGTAAATGCAGATAATATTAGTGTCGACACCGCAGGATTTTATAAACTTGACTTCGGAACAACAATATTTGCGAATGCTAGTGATGTTACACACTTAACACTTAAGGCTCAAAAGGTGTCAGGAGGAGTTCCTACTGATATTGCTAGAACAGCCACCTATGGATTATATGATAGTAGTCAAGTGTATGAGTATCATCAATTTGGAATATCAGCTCATGTACAACTCGGCGCAAATGACGGTGTAAGAGTACTAGTTGATCAGATAGGCGGAGGAACTAATGAGAACTATATGGATGATTATAACATTACTAGTTCTTATCCAGGATCTACAACATTAACAGTAACAAAGGTTGGCTAATGAGTACTGAAGATCAAAATCGATGCGTTATAACTCTTCATAAAGACGTTGACACAACTAAATTTATGGAAGAAATGAAAGCCGGAGGATATGAGCTTCATGACGAAAAGCCTATGTCAGTAAGTAATTTTGACTATGTTATGACAAAAGAACAAGCGGCAGAACTAAGAAAAGATTCCAGAGTTGTTGACGTAAGGTATGGATCTAAAGCAGAAAATGGTATCATACCTATGTCTGACGCTTATATGAAGAATCAAGAATTTCATAAAGATGGAGCGACAACTGGAGGAAACTGGGGCTTTCCCGCAATGACTAATACTACTGACTTGTGGGGAGGGTCTTCATCAGTTGTTAATTATTCTCCTCCTTTTACACTCACTGGAAAAAATGTTGATGTAGTTATACAAGATTCTGGCATTCAACCAGATCATCCGGAATGGAACGATAGACCATTAGAAAATACAGGAAACACAGGAACTACTCGATATCAAACTGTCGATTGGCCTACTATCAGTGGACTACAATCATACTATACACAAAATGCTAACTACCATAGAGACTTAGACGGACACGGAACTCACGTAGCTGGAACTGCATGTGGTAAACTATACGGATGGGCGAAAGAGGCTAACATATATAGTCTAAAAATACTAGACGATCCAGGAGTTGCGTTTGGTATATCTGCTTCTTTTTCTATGTTAAGAGCTTGGCATAATGCTAAAAAAGCTGCCAACCAACAAAATGATCAGATTCCTATCAGACCTACTATATGTAATATGAGTTGGAGTTATTACAGTACGTATGAAAATTGTGTGAGTGGGGTGTGGAGAGGAACTAGTTGGAGTGGAACTAATTCAGACGTTGGAAACGGAACGCTAGCTCAGTACGGATTAATTGCAGGATCATCAGTAAATGGAAACTGGACGTGGCCGGTGAGAGTTGCAAGTGTAGACTCTGATATTTTAGACTGCTTAAACGCAGGAATTATCTTTGTAGCCGCTGCTGGAAACAGAAAGCATAGAATGGATCTACCGGGTGGTACTGACTATGATAATTATTTCAACGATACTAATCTTGGCCAAAGATACTATCACAGAGGAGCAACGCCGGGTGCGTATCCTAAAGTTATTTCAGTAGGATCAATAGATACTGGATATGTATCAGGACAAGAGCGTCAATCTAGTTTTACAAACAGAGGACCTAGAGTTGATATATATGCACCAGGAAGTAATATAATGAGCGCCATGTCACAAACAGCTTCTGCTAGTAAAGCCGCCGGGCAAATACCTTATCCACTAGACAACGGATACGTTGCAAATAGACTAAGCGGAACAAGTATGGCTTCACCTCAAATATGTGGACTATTAGCGTGTATTTTACAAATAAGAGAAACATATACTCAAGATGAAATGAGACAGTTTTTAAGCGATAACGCTGACATTGCTAGAATGCATGACTCTACAACTGGAGTACCAGCAAACGATTATGCTGATGTGTATTCCCTCCACGGATCAAACAACAAATTTGCAAAGCAACCTTTTAATAGTAATATTGCTTTTACTTATGGAACATAAAATGGAAAATGAAAAAGAAGAAAATGTTGAAATTGATTATGAGTATTCGAAAAGAACTTATTATGATTTAATAGAAAAAGGACAAAATGCTTTAGATGATATGATTGAAGTTGCAAGAAATCTTGAACATCCTCGAGCATTTGAAGTTGTATCTGGTATGATAAAAAATGTGTCAGATGTAAACGATAAACTCATGGATCTTAATAAGAAGAAGAAAGACTACTATAAGCAAGAAGTCAAACAACTTGAAGGTGGCACAACGAATAACAACTTGTTTGTAGGATCTACGACAGATTTACAGAGAATGTTAAAAGATGTGAATAATAATGATAATGTTATTAATATAACAGATAGAAAACCAAAAGATGATGAAACTCAATGATAACTATCTCGGAAATCCTAATGTAAAAAAAGACGGCGTAGTTCAGCAATGGACTAACGAAGAAGTTCGTGAATACGCCACCTGCATGAAAGATCCAACATATTTTGCTAGAAAATATTGTAAGATAATTTCTCTAGACGAAGGCTTAGTTTCTTTTGATTTGTATCCTTATCAAGAGAAGATGTTTAATGCCTTTACTCAAAACAGATTTAATATTGTGTTAGCATGTCGACAGTCAGGTAAATCTATATCCTCTGTTGCATATCTCTTGTGGTTTGTTTTATTTCAACCGGAAAAGATAGTTGCGATCATGGCAAATAAGGGTGCTACTGCTCGCGAGATGCTAGGCCGAGTAACTCTAATGTTAGAAAATCTTCCTTTCTTTCTGCAGCCTGGCTGTAAAGCTTTAAATAAAGGCTCGATTGAGTTTTCGAACAATTCTCGGATAGTTGCTGCAGCAACATCCGGTTCTTCAATACGTGGTATGTCAGTTTCTCTTTTGTATCTTGATGAGTTTGCATTTGTGGAAAGAGCGGCTGAGTTTTATACATCTACTTATCCTGTTATTTCATCCGGTAAAGAGACTAAAGTTATTATTACGTCTACTGCTAATGGTATTGGTAATGTATTTCATAAACTTTGGGAAGGTGCAACACAAGGAGTAAATGAATATAACGCATTTAGAGTTGATTGGTGGGATGTCCCTGGTAGAGATGATGCGTGGAAAGATCAGACAGTTGCAAATACTTCTCAGCTTCAGTTTGATCAAGAGTTTGGAAATACTTTTTTTGGAACTGGTGACACTTTGGTTCATGCAGAAACTCTATTGTCTCTTAGAGCAAAAGCACCTAAAGAAGTTACTGGTGATGGTGTATACATTTACGAACAACCTTTGAAAAGACATCAATACATAATGACAGTAGATGTGGCGAAGGGAAGAGGTCAGGACTACTCAACTTTCAACTTAATCGATATATCTACAAATCCCTTTTCGCAGGTAGCAGTCTACCGCAACAACACTATCTCGCCATTACTCTTCCCCAATATTATATATAAGTATGCAAATTTATACGGGAATGCTCTAGTAGTAATAGAATCTAATGATGCTGGTCAAGTTGTATGCAACGGCTTGTATCATGAACTAGAGTACGAAAACATGTTTTTAGAATCTACTGTGAAGTCAAGTGGATTAGGTATCAACATGACAAAAAAAGTAAAAAGGATAGGATGTTCTTCTTTTAAAGACTTAATAGAAGAAAAGAAGATTGATATATTCGATGAGAACACAATACTTGAAATTTCAACGTTTGTATCAAGAGGACAGTCCTTTGAAGCTTCTGAAGGAAATCATGATGACTTAGTTATGAATCTAATATTATTTGGTTACTTTGTAGGAACTGGATACTTTGCAGAGTTTACTGATATTAACGTGAAACAAATGTTATTTGCAAATCAAATGAGAGAAATAGAAGAAGATATACTACCTTGGGGCTGGACCGATGATGGTTTAGATGATATAAAACCTGTAACTGAAGATGGTTGGGCTATTGAACAAACAAATGAAAACTTTTAATATTATAAATACTAATAATTGAACATAACCGTATTATGCTAAAATAAACTTATAATTTCATAGTTGGAAAAGGAAACAGAGACATGGCTTTATTCGCACCATCTGAGTCTCCGGCCGTAATAGTTAAGGAAATCGACCTTACGGGTACAGTTCCAAACGTCCAGTCATCGACTGGAGCATACGTTGGGAGGTTCCGTTGGGGAGCTACAGCTGAGGTCAGACTCATTACAAACGAGGCAGGACTCGTTGATACTTTCGCATCGCCTGACGATGCGCACTCCGTAGACTTCCACAGTGCAAGTTACTTCTTGCGTTATTCAAACTCACTAAAAGTCGTGAGAATGCATAACGGAGCAAACAACGCGCATGGAGGAGCGTCATACGACTCAAATCTATCAATAGCTATCGGTAATCAAGTTGACTTCGATACTCAAGAAGCACAGCTTAATACTGATAATGTCGGATACGTTGCAAAGTATCCAGGCACACTAGGTAACTCACTTGCTGTCCATACTTTTGCTTTGGATAGTGCAGGTTCTACTGCAGAGCTTGCTAACTGGACATACGGTACACATTTTAATGTTGCACCTACAACCAGTCAGACCGCGACAGACGACACAGCTACTCATGATGAAGTTCATGTAGTTGTAGTTGACGAGGACGGTAAGATTTCCGGAACTAAGGGAGCAGTTCTAGAAACTTATGAGCACCTATCCGTTGCATCAAACGGTAAAAACACAGACGGCTCTACAAATTACTTTAAAGAAGTAATTAATCGTAACTCAAAATGGTTATGGGTCGGCGATCCTACGCAAACAGGACTCGGTTCTAATGCTGGATCACCTACATCTCCAGGGCTAGACTTTAAAGCAGGTAGAACTACCGCACTTCGAAACTTCTCAATGGCAGACGGTGACGATGGTAGTGCACTGACTACATCAAATGTACTAGCAGGTTACGATAAATATGAGGATGTTAACACGCAAGAAGTTGATTTCTTAATCGCACCAGGTATGTTAAACGCATCTGATCAACAAACAGTTGTGAATGATCTAGTTGCTACCGCGAGTTCTTTGAGAAAAGACTGTGTTGCAGTAACATCACCTGATAGAGCTGCTGTCGTAGCAAACGTAGGATCCGAAGTAACATCATCAGTATCGACTGCTGCTAACTTTACTAAGAGTTCCTACTTAGTAGTTGACAATCAATACTTAAAAGTATTTGATAAGTACAACGACAAATTTATTCAAATTCCAGCTGCATCTTCTACTGCCGGTCTTATGGCCGCGACAGATAGAGACGCCGCGCCTTTCTTCTCACCTGCAGGAACACGAAGAGGTAAGTTACTTGGAGTAACTTCTCTTGCATACGAACCTGTGAAAGCAGATAGAGATACTCTCTATAAGGCTGGGATTAACCCGATTACGAATATGCCAGGTGAAGGTATCATTCTATTCGGTGACAAAACCCACGAAACTAGACCGTCAGCATTTGACAGGATCAATGTAAGACGTCTTTTCTTAGTACTCGAAAGAGCAATTGCACGAGCTGCAAGACAAACTATCTTTGAATTCAATGATGAATTCACAAGAGCTGAATTTGTCGGAATCGTGGAACCAGTTCTCCGAAACGTACAAGGAAGACGTGGAATCACAGACTTCAAAATAGTATGTGATGAAACTAATAATGGTCCAGAAATAGTTGACACTAATCAATTTGTAGCAAACGTATTCATTAAACCAGCACGTTCGATTAATTTCGTAACTCTCAACTTTGTTGGAGTTAGATCGGGTGTTGAATTTAGTGAAGTCGTTGGCACAGTTTAATAAGGAGAGACTAAAATGGCCGTATTAGGTGTAGATGATTTTAAAGCAAAACTTGCAGGAGGTGGCGCACGCCCCAATCTATTTAAGGTTACGCTTAACCCTCCTCAAAACCTTGGTGACATAATTGGATTCGGTGGACAAGCAAACGCAGAGAATATCTCTTTCATGGTAAGAGCTGCACAGCTTCCAACGTCAGTTATGGCATCAATTCCAGTACCTTTCAGAGGACGTCAAGTTCAAATAGCTGGTGACAGAGTATTTGAACCTTGGATCACAACAATCTATAACGACACTGATTTTAGAATCAGAGCCGGTGTAGAACAGTGGATGGATAAGATTAATAGGCACGTGGCGAACACTGCACATTCTTCTAATCCTCTCGACTACAAAGCTGATATGATTGTTGAGCAACTCGATAAGAGTGGAAAACAACTCTACAGGTATGACTTCAAAGGAACCTTCCCAACCAACGTAGGTCCTATTGAACTAGCATATGACGCAAATGACGTCATTGAAGAGTTTACTTGCGAATGGCAAGTAGATTACTGGATCAGTTCAAGAGGAACACAGGCTACAGGCGGTGGAACTGGTCCTGAAGTTATTAATCGTGATCCAGCAGCCGTTGGACCAGTTTAATAACTGAAGAATAAATAATAACTGAGGGGCATCTTTGCCCCTCAGAACTAAGTGAAGGATAGTCATGGCTGAAGAAAATTCCATCAAGCTTTTTGGTTTCGAGATTAAACGAGCCGGAGCTGATAAAAACAAAAAATTGAAATCCGTGGTTCCGCCTCAGAGTGAGGACGGTGCAGGATACGTTACTTCATCCGCAAGTTATTATGGGCAATACGTTGATATAGATGGAAACAACGCCAAAGATAACTATTCATTAATAATGAAGTACAGAGGTGTTGCTACGCACCCGGAAGTAGATGCTGCGATTGAAGATATTATAAACGAATCAATTGTTATCGACGACGAAGCAGATGTTGTATCGATAGCAGTAGATGATATTGATGCTGCAGACAACATTAAAAAACAAATCAAAGAAGAATTTAAAGGTATCGTTTCTATGCTTAATTTTAATGAGCTAGGACACGATATATTCAAGAGATGGTACACCGACGGAAGAGTCTTTCACCATCTCGTAGTTCCTGATGGTAATGAAAAAGGTGGAATTCAAGAGATCAGGTTTATTGATTCTCTTAAGATGAGAAAAGTGAAGGAGATCAAGAAGGAAAAAGATCCGGTTACAAAGGCTGATGTTGTAAAAGAAATAAAAGAGTACTACATATATCAAGAAAAACCTGGTGTAAGTGCACAAAACAATGCGGTCAAGTTTCACGTTGACTCTATAAGTTACGTAACTTCTGGTCTACTCGATGAAACAAGAAAAAGAGTAGTATCACACTTACATAAAGCTATTAAGCCTATTAATCAGTTAAGAATGATGGAGGACTCGCTAGTTATATACAGACTTGCTCGAGCTCCAGAACGTAGAATTTTTTATATAGATGTAGGTAACCTTCCAAAAGGTAAAGCCGAAGAGTACATGAAAAACATCATGACTAAGTTTAAGAACAAGCTCGTGTATGATGCTAATACTGGTGAACTCAAAGATGATAGAAAACACATGAGTATGCTAGAAGATTTTTGGTTGCCTAGAAGAGAAGGTGGAAGAGGAACAGAAGTTTCTGCTCTACCAGGAGGTGAAAATCTTGGTCAGATAGATGATATAGTATACTTTCAAAAGAGAGTGTATAGAGCTCTTAATGTTCCTATTAACAGACTAGAACAAGAAGCACAGTTTTCACTCGGTAGATCTACAGAAATTTCTAGAGATGAAGTTAAGTTTCAAAAGTTTATTGATAGGCTTCGTACTAGGTTTTCTAGTTTATTCTTGGATATTCTTAAGAAGCAACTTATTCTTAAGAAGATCATTACTGAAGCAGATTGGGATCAGTGGAAAGAAACTATAAAAATTGAGTACGCGAGAGATAACTACTTTAGTGAACTTAAAGAAAGTGAACTGTTTAAAGAAAGAATTCAAACTCTTGATATGGTAAGTCAGTATGTAGGCGAGTATTTTACTAAAGACTGGGTTATGAAAAATATCTTAAAATTAAAAGAAGAAGACATAAAAGATCTAGATCAAGAGGTAGATGATGAGAATCAAGATGAGGTTGATAAAGCTGAAGCTAAACCTGCTGATACACCTAAAAAGATTCCTTCACCTCAAGAGGCACCACCAAAAGAACCTGAGCCAAAAGATGATGCATAATGGCAGACGTATTAAAGTACAGGATTACAGGACCGACATTTTCTGATACTGAGTACTCTATAAATGAGACAGTATCGACTAACTTAGTCGACTCAGGTACAACTTCAATACAATTAACAGTAACTTTAGATAATCTAGCAGTTGTTCCTGGAGAAGTCCGCGGTTGGTTTGCTGAAGGTAGTTCTTTTAACGGTTACAATATAAGTAATCTTTACAACTTAACACTAGCTATTGACAGCGATAGTGCTAACAGCATTATTATAAAGACTGTAGACGCTAATAGCTTAGCCGACTTAGGACAAGGAAGAATAAGTTCTTTTAGAGACACTTTTCAAGCTTCTTTTCAGGCCAAAGCACAAGTGTTTCCTCCAGCAGATTCCACTACAAATCCTACGTTTATAACTTTTGTTGATTCTGCAAGAATTTTTGGTCTTCCTGATAGTAACACTCTATCATTACTGGACAGCACTATCACAGTTAACTTAACTGCAACACTTGACTCTGCCGGAATCAAGTCAGTGATTAGTGGAAGTTACTTGAACAGTTTAACAATAGATGCAGATACACTTAATGGTCAGAATGGATCTTACTATTTAAACTATAACAATCTTACTAATAAGCCAACACTAAATGATTCGGTAGGAATTGATTCTTCTAATACTATTCTTCTTATCAATCAATTAGTTGATTCTGCTTATGTACAAGCCAGACAGACAACTGGAGGATCTCTCGATTCTAATAGTGTTAATACACTTATTAACGCTGGAATAACTAACACGGTTAGTAATACTTTTATTAATAACCTAAGCGGTGTTGATGCCGATTTACTTAATGGTCAGAGTGGATCTTACTATTTAAACTATAATAATTTGGTTAATAAACCAACAATAAATGATTCGGTAGGAATCGACTCTTCTAATACGATTATTCTTGTTAAAGAATATTCAGTTGATTCTCAAGAAGTAATAAATCTCATAGACTCTTCTTACGTACAAGCAAGACAAACTACTGGAAGTAGCGGAGTAGATTCTGCTTATGTAACTTCTCAGTTAGCGACTATTGATTCAAGTTATATAATAGCAAGAGATAGGTTTAATGACTCATCTATAATTAATCACAACGTAACGATCAATGGAGTACTTAAAGTTGACTCTGTACAAAATGATGGAGTGGGCTTCGCTCGAATTACTAGTGGAAGTGATATAAGACTAGAAGCTCTAGGAGAAGTAAATGTAACTGGAAGTAAGATAGTCAATCTTAAGACTCCTACTGCTGACTCAGATGCAGTTAATAAAATTTATGTAGACTCAAAGATAGCGGCTCTAGTAGATAGTACTGGTGTTGATTCAGCTTATGTAGCTTCTCAGATAGCTGCTCTAGTAGACAGTGTTGGAGTAGATTCTAATTATGTAACTTCTCAATTAGCTACTATTGATTCAAACTATATCAGAAGTCGACAGATACTATACAACACTAGTAACTTTACTGACTCTAGTTTTGTAACTAGTTTTGTAAATAACAGACCAGTAAGTACTTTTGCAAATGATAAGAAATACGTTGATAGTGCAAATGTGCAGAGTATCATTACACCTTTATACATTCAACAAAGACAGACTCCAATCGATTCAGATCTTGTAACAAGTTTAGTCGACTCTGCTTACATACAATTAAGAGATAGGTTTCAATCTGACTCCAACTTTGTAACCAATATCGTAGATACATCCTACATTCAATCAAAACAGTTAACCTTTGACTTCTTAGATTCTGCTGAAGCTATTAATCTTATAGACTCTTCTTACGTACAAGCAAGACAAACAAACATAGACTCTTCTTACGTACAAGCAAGACAAACACATTTTGATGCTTCAACAGTTCTTCCGATAGCAGGTGGTACTATGTCTGGCGATATCCGTATGAGTGGCAATGAGATTAATCTAGCTCCGACAACTCATTCTGATGCAACAATTAGTTTCAATGAACCTGGTGATAATATAGTTATTCGCAACCACAATACAGGTGGCTCTACAAACAATATAAACATTGATACAAAAGCTGGTAGTATTTTATTAAGGCATGTAGATACTAACAGTTCTCTTTTTCATGAAATGCTTGAGGCAAAAACTAACGGCTCTGTTGACCTCTACTATGATCATAGTAAAAAGATAGAAACAACATCAACAGGCGCAACAGTCACAGGCACACTAGTCGCTACAGCATTTTCAGGAGATGGAAGTAATTTAACCGGTGTACAAGCAGCCACCGTACAAGTTACTGAAAGCACTGACAATAATGCTAGTTATAATGTTTTGTTTAGTGACACAACCGGTTCTGGTAATGTACAGATGACTCCAATACAAGACGATGGTGGGCTTGTGTTTAATCCCGGTACTAATCTACTCTCCGTCCAGTATCTTGCGGTTGATAACGGTGCAGTATTGTATGGTCATGGTGGCACTAATAGAGTTGGTATTGGAACTACAAGTCCTGCAAAAAAATTACACATCAGAGATACGGTTCCTGATATAAGATTAGAAGATACCAATACAAATGCAGTTGTTGATTTAAAAGGAAATACAGGAACAGGTAGTTTTGTAATTAGCACTGACGTCAACAATGCAATTGCAGACAGTAAAATTATATTTGAAGTTGATAATGATGAAAAAGTTCGAATTGAT
>Ga0208390_1000357_pt1 | contig 16127 bp, 15 predicted proteins | sample Knorr_S7_td_Surf_FD_185594 | JGI IMG/M metagenome (GOLD analysis project Ga0208390, IMG submission 185594) | Marine microbial communities from Southern Atlantic Ocean transect - Knorr_S7_td_SurfaceA_ad_6m_LV_A (SPAdes) (version 2) | ecosystem: Environmental > Aquatic > Marine > Oceanic | place...
TCTTCAATCCAACTATAAGATTTTTTGGATGTTTAATCTGCTTTAAAAAATTAAATGTCATTGATGCAACAATGAATGGAAATTTATCACTTTCAAATGAAGAAAGACCAATTTCGCTAGCATGCCTTATTCTAGCATCTTCAAAATAAGCAACAGCAGTACCATGATTAATATGACCTAGCATATCTTCATCATACCATCTAGTTTCCATTTCATAAAATCTTGAAAATTGCTCTTTATTCATTTATCTATTAAAAATTTTGGGTTATCAATTGGAAAAATACATTCTTCTTTTTTTCCAAACCAGACATATCTTCTTTTAGCTATGAAATCATAAATAAAATCAGCAAAAAAAGTGGGTATAAAGTAAAATATAAATCTCAATGGACTTCTCAATTCTTTTAAAACTTCAAATGCAGCATTAGATTTTGAAAAAATCTTTTCATTTTTTTTAACTATTACAGAATCCATGTTTTCCAAATACTTTATGTCAATTGTAGATTTTGCATATTTAGATTGCAAAGGACTAAAATGTAAAATATTTTTTTTGTCCATCTTAATTAATGCACTAATTACTGATGAGCAAACAAAACAAATTCCATCATAATATATTACTATTTTGGATTCCATTATAGTACATAGGGTATTATGAAAGCTGTCTTCTTTTTATAAGCTTTATGTTCTTCAAATCTTGAAAGAGATTTATCAATTTTAATCATATTTGGTATCCATACTACCACAATGAATAATGTTAAAATTATCGCAGGAACCCACCATAAAACTGTTTCAAAAACCATTATTACAAAACTTAAATAAATCAACAATTCACCAAAATAATTTGGATGTCTACATTGCTTCCAAAAACCATCGGTTATTAGACCAGATTGATATTTTAAAAAAATAAATTTCTGCATATCTGAGGCAAAGTGATAAAATACTCCAATTGTAAAAGTGCATATGGCTAAGACAATAATATTTAAAGATGCTTGATGGCCAGTTGAAGTAATAATATAAGCTGGGGCCCAGTATAAAATTAATCCAAGTAAAATTAATAAAGCGTAAGGAATTCCTACCCTACTCTCCCACGTTTTATCAGGAAAAATATAGCTTTTTAAAACCCACATAATACCATAAGAACCATGGAGACAAAAATAAACCCATGCCGTTAAATTATTTATTTGATTAAAGTAATTAATTAAAAATAAAACCAAAAGCCATGTAATACCTTTGGCAAAATCAATTATATATTTTTGTTTAATACGCATAGAAAAAAAACGGTATGAATAAAATAATTAAAATTATAAGGATCGTAAAAAAAGACTTCTTGTAAAATAACATTAATTCTCTCTTATCTTTCACTTTTGTCAACCTTCCAATTCAACATGCCACCATCGACATTTACAGCTGTAAAATTATTTTCATTTAAAATATCTTTTCCTAGTCCTGACCTGTTTCCACTTCTACAAACAACATAAATAGTATTTTTTTTATATTCATGTAACTCGTTGAGTCTATTTTCTAACTCATTTATTGGAATTAAAATCGAACCTTCAATATGTCCAAGCGGACCAAAATATTCTTCTTCTGTTCTAACATCTAAGATGACTGTCTTTTGGTCAAGGATTTTATTTTGAAATTCATCCATACTCACAACATCAACTTTTTTTGAACAATAATTCATGGAAAAAGTTACTACAAAAAATAATAGGATAAATTTACTTTTCTTCATTCTGCTTTTTTTTTAAGTAACGTTTGATTGTTAAAAAGTTAAAAATTGTTCCAAAAATAACAAACAATGTCATTAAGATTATAGTTCCTTTCATACTAAGGTGCCACCCAACTTGCATTTACATCTTCCTTTTCAAATGTAAACTTACATCTTGTATGCCCGCTATACTTTAAACTTAAAAAATCTATTTCATTGAAGTTACATCTTATAATTACAAAATTATTATATCCTAACTCTGAATCTTTGTCGCTTGGATTTTTGAATTGAACATTATCAGGAATATTTGGATGATATTCTTCTAAAGAGTCTGATGGATTGAATGGACCCATATAACATCTCTTTGATGATGGGTTTACTTTATCCCATCTTTCTTTTGTAATTGAATTTTGGTGAAAGATTTCAACTGTTCCATTAAACCTTAATTGTATTTTTTTTTCGGACGAATAGAACAATGCTGAAAATTTTCTATTTTTATTTAACTCTTTTATTTTAGGACTTCTTAAATCTGAATGACAATCAAAGTATTGCTTATTTAAAGAGAAATCCCTTAACACAACAGTTCTCAAGCTAGGCATTTTCTCGTCGACAGTCGCTAAGGAAAATGTCCTGTACGGATGTGATGAATCTTTGAGTGCCTCAGACATCAAATCATCAATTTTTTTATAAATTTCTTGAAATTCCTTTTTTTTCATATTTAACTAAAGTATTTGAGTTTTAAATAATTTTTGCTTTATATTGTTTTGAATTTAACAAAAATAATGAGGTATAATACATGGACTTTACATCGTTTACATTTTTTGTAACAAATATGGCATTACTAGCAGCCGGTCTTTTTCTATGGTTAGAAAGAGATAATGTAAACCCTAAATGGAAAACTGCTTTGTCAGTTTCAGGTATGGTTTGCTTTATAGCTGCTGTTCATTACTATTATATGAGAGGTAATATGGACATGACTGACGTTGTAGCTATTAGATACATCGACTGGTTAATTACAGTTCCTCTTCAAATGGTCGAATTCTACATTGTTCTTGCGGCTGTAACAGCTGTAAGTGCAGGAGTTCTTCACAGACTTTTAGGTTTTTCAGTTTTAATGTTAGTTTTCGGTTACTTAGGTGAAACTGGCGCAGTAGCAGCAATCAATTCAACAACTGGTTTTGTTGGTGGTATGCTATGCTGGGGACTAATGTTAAGAGAAATCTGGTCTGGAGAAGCAGCTCAAGTGAATGCTGGATCTAAAAATGCAGCAGCTCACTATGCTTTCGATGGAATGAAAAAAATTGTTACTTTTGGATGGGCTATCTATCCTTTAGGTTATTTCCTAGGTTACTTCACAACAGGTGGAGTTGATATGGATATAACTAATCAAGTATACAATTTAGCTGATTTTGTAAACAAAATTCTTATCGGTATGATTGTTTATGCTGCCGCTAAGATGGATACAAAATAATCAATTCATTTTACTTAAAAAAAGGCCTTCAAGTGAAGGCCTTTTTTTATTCAAATAAATCACTTAATCGATTTTTAGTTATTGCTTGTTTTGCCATTATCGATAAAGACATAACTGCTAGATTTAATAACGAAAATCTTCTGTCTTTTGTATAACCTTTTTTATATCTAAAATAAATTTGCTGTGCAATAACAGCTATTTTAAATAGTCCAAAAACATAATAAAACACTGGGTTAATTATACTTTTTCCAGATTTATGCTCATACAATTCTAAAATGCCTTCTCTAGTAGGATTACCATCTAATGTTGTTGCACTCAATTGAAACAATTTAAGCTCTGGAAGGTCATTTTTATCTACCCAATACCCTAAACTGGTTCCTAAATCCATAAAAGGATCGCCTATAGTTGCCATTTCCCAATCAAGAATTGCAGTTATTTTTGAATGATCATCTTTGTTAAGTACCAGATTATCATACTTAAAATCGTTATGAACAATTGATGCTTTAACTTCAAGTGGTTGATTTTCTATTAACCAAGATGCGATAAAGTCCATGTCTTTAAGTGCATCAGTTTTGGAATGATTATATCTCTTTATCCAGCCTTCAACTTGTCTTTTTATATAACCGTTAATATTGCCAAGATCATTTAAATTTGCTTGTTCAATATCAATATTATGTAACTCGACTAATGAAGAAACTAGTGATTTGGACACATTTTGAACTATTTCTTTTTTTGGAGCATCTTTTTGTTGGAGATTTGGTCTTATAATATAGCCCTCTACTCTTTCCATCAAATAAAATGGTGCTCCAATTATTTCACTATCATCACAATAAAGGTAAACATCTGGAACCTTGGCAAATTGAGATTTTAGATTTTTTAAAACATTGTATTCCCTAAACATATCATGACCACCTTGTAAGCTCTTAACACCAAATGGTGGCCTTCTAAGAACAAACTCCTGCGTGGATGATTTAAGAAAATAAGTTAAGTTAGAATATCCACTAGGGAATTGCTCTATTAATAGATCATCAGCATCAATTTTATTATTTGATAAATATTTTTTAAGCTTTTCAACCGAAAGCTCTTCCCCTTTTCGAATCTTTTTTGGAGCATCCATTGAAAAATTCGGAGTTTTACCTTGTTGAATAAATTTTGATATAAAATTATAGAATTTAAGCTTTAGAGGAACTCTCAAGACTTTGAAATCCTATTTTAAATATTTTTTCATTATTTCTTTGGCTACTCTTGACTTATGAACCTCATCAGCACCATCATAAATTCGTGCTGATCTTTCATGCCTGTATAAAGAAGCTAGTGGGGTATCATCAGTCATTCCAAGAGCGCCATGAACTTGTACAGCCCTATCAAGAACATTTTGAAGAACTTGTGCAACATAAAATTTAATCGTTGAAATTTCAACTTTTGCAGCATAAGCACCTTCGTTATCAATTTTTTTTGCAGCATCTAACACCATTAAACGAGAAGCATTAATCTCTGCTCTTGATTCTGCAATCCAATTTTGAATGGTTTGCTTCATTGCTAAAGGTTTTCCTGGAGCAAGCTCTCTAGAAGCTGCTCTTTCACACATCATTTCGAAGGCTTTTTCACATTCTCCAATCCATCTCATGCAATGATGAATTCTTCCTGGACCAAGTCTGTCCTGAGCAATTTTAAATCCAGCTCCTACAGGGCCTAGCACATTTTCTTCAGGTACAATGCAGTTATCATAAATAATTTCTGCATGTGCATTCCAACCGTCTCCTTCATCACCCATTACTGAAATATTTCTAATAAAATTAAAGCCCTTTGTTTTTGTGGGGACTATAATTTGAGAAGCCCTCATATAAGGGTTCTCGTGGTCTGGATCTGTAATAACCATAACGATTGCAAAATCGGCGCCATCTGCAGATGAAGTAAACCATTTGTGGCCATTTATCACATAATTTGAACCATCTTTTATAGCTGTTGTACCCATAATTACAGGATTAGATCCAGCAAATTCGGGTTCAGTCATGGAAAAACAACTTCTAACTTTACCTTCAACCAGCGGTTTAAAAAATGTTTCTTTTTGGTAATCGGTACCATGCTCAATAAGTATTTCCATATTACCCGCATCAGGAGCTTGACAATTGAAAACATATAGTCCATAAAAAGTTTTACCAAGTACTTCATAAATTTGACCAAGCTGATGAAGACTTAAACCTAAACCTCCATGTTCTTTTGGAATTTGAGGAGCAAATAATCCCATTTCTCTAACCATATTTCTTTTTTCTTCAAGAAATGATAAATGATCTGCAAACTTGTGATTAAAACTTAAATCATTTTCGTGAGCAACCATTTCGTGATCAATAAATTTCTGAATTTTTGATTTGATTTCTTCAAATTTTTCTTTTGGTAAAGCCATAATTTTCCTAAATATATGTTTCTAAATATCTTGGTATTAAACTACGATTAAATGTATCTAATGTAAAAGTATCATTTTCTTTCTTAAACAATGTAATTGAAGCATTTTTAATATTAAAATTTAATTTCATTATTTCATCAACAGTTAACGATTGACATTCAGCATAAATACCCGTAATCGCACCACCAGATGAAACAACCATTGTATTTTTATTTTCGTTCATCAAAGAATATACTTTACTCTTTGCTAATCGAATTCTTGATCTAAAACTATCATAACTTTCAAATCCTTTTTCTGACAAATCAAGTTCATTATGAATCCATTGTTTTGCAATGATGTTAAAATACTCTAAAAATTTTCGTTTACGCTTCCAAAAAGGTACAGCATCAAAAATATCTTTAATATTTTTGTCTGTTTTAAGCATTTTAGGAATGAAGTATTGAGCAATCTCCATCAATTGATTTTCTGCAAATTCGTCAATAATTATTGGGCTATTTAAAGTACCTCCATATCCTTTATTAATACCATCAAAAGTTTGTTTATGTCTATTTAATGGCCCTATAATTGTTTGATCAAAAGATATACTATTTTTTAATAATTTTTTACCAAGAACAATTGATTGCTTGACACCTTTTTTACTCAAATTATCGTAATTCTTTTCACCAAAAGATGCTTGTCCATGTCTTATAAGATATAGATTTGTAATATTACCCTCCTTAATATTACTCGTATATTAAAAATACTTGTTCAGCTACGCAGGCTGGTTTGTCACTATTTTTGAGTTCTACGGTAACCTCTACAATTAATTTTCCACCATTCTTTATTTCTTTAAAATCCTTCAAAATCACCCTACCTCGAACGAAACTTTTTACAGGAACAGGTGCGGTAAATCTGACACGATTTAATCCATAGTTTACGCCCATTTTGGCTGATTTAATTGAATAGGTTTCCTCTAAAAACTTTGGAAGTAAGGATAAGACCAAAAAACCATGAGCGATTGTTGATTTAAAGGGAGATAATAATTTAGCTCTAATTGGAGCAGTATGAATCCATTGCTCGTCTCCAGTAACCTTTCCAAATTTAGATATTTGGGATTGTGAAATTTGATGCCACTTACTTACTCCTAGTTCACTTCCAACTAAACTTTTAACTTCTTGTAAATTTTTTAGGGATTTCATTAAGAAAAGTTACCTGAATGGCTAGTTTCTAACAATATTAAATTTTCTAAAGTAATAACGCATCCAAGCAAAGGAAATAGTTGCGGCAATTAATATTGCTAATACTTGAGAAAACCAAACCCATTCTATTGGTCTTCCTGTGAAATAAAAGTAATAAGACAACGGAGCTGTAAGAATAATCACACGGGTAATTGTAGTTATAAGCAATGGCATTCCTTGACCTAATGCTTGACATACTCTTGAACAAATAACACTTATGCCAACTGCAGGATAAACTAATATTATAATTTTTAAATAAGTTACACCAATATCAATCACTAAAGGATTTGAACTAAAAATAGGTAAAATATTGCTCGCTAAAACAAAAAAGAAAATTACACTAATAGTAGTAATTAATACTGCCCTGTTTATTCCATAATTCACCACCGACAAAAGTTTATCAAATTCTTTAGCTCCATAGAACATTCCGACAATTGTTGTTAAACTAATAGCAATACCTAAAATTGGCATAAATAACAACATATCAAGTCTAGAGACAATTTGATATGCAGCGACAGCTTCTGTCGAATAATTTACAAGAATCTTATTCATTACTACTTGCCCAAAAGAGATAATGAGCATTGATAATGATGAGGGAATTCCTACTTGAAAGATTTTTTTTAATATATTATTATTTGGGCTCAATTGTCTAAAATTGAATGATATATAGGATGATTTTTTCACAAAAATAATAAATAAGTATGCTAGAACCATTACAATCTGGCTAATTATTGTTGCAAAAGCTGCCCCCCTGACTCCGTAATTAAAAGTAAAAATGAGTATAGGGTCAAGAATGAGGTTCATAATAGTTCCAATTAATCCTATAATCATAGGAATTTTTGTTTCTCCTTCTCCAGCAAGAATAGCCCTAAAAAACATTGAAAATATAACTAATCCAAGGCCGAATGTTAAAATACGTAAATAAGAATATGCAATTGATAAAATTTTATCCTCTGCTCCTAAAATTGACAATAAGTCTTCTCCAAAAATTACTCCAAGGATCGTTAGAAAAATTGTGCTTACGAAACCAATTAATAATGTTTGAGAGGCAGTTTTTTCAGCATTTAACTTATCTTTTTGACCAATATACTGAGCAATAGTAGCGGTTGCACCAGTTCCTATTCCTACACCAAGGCCTATTATGATAAAAAATAGTGGGCTTACAAATGCTACAGCAGTTACCTCATCAGCTCCAAGCCAACCAATGAACATTATATCAACAACATTAAAAAGTGTTTGAACCATCATTCCAGCAATGATTGGCATAGCCATTTTCCACATAGATTTATAAGGATTTGCTAAAAAATCCTTTAGACGAGATTCTTTTTCCATTAATTCTCAAAAAGATATAAATACTTTTTATATCCTTTTTCTTCCATTTCTTTTAATGGGATGAATTTTAAAGCAGCAGAATTGATACAATAGCGTAATCCAGTAGGATTTGGTCCATCATTAAATACGTGTCCAAGATGAGAATCTCCTTGTTTGCTTTTTACCTCCGTTCTAGGAAGAATTAATTGGTAATCTTGCTCGAATTTTAAATTTTGATCTTCAATAGGCTGATAAAATGAGGGCCATCCAGAATTTGAGTCGTATTTGTGTACAGAAGCGAATAATGCTTCTCCAGATATGATATCGACATATATTCCTGGTTCTTTATGATCCCAATATTCATTGTCAAAAGCAGGTTCTGTACCGCAATCTTGTGTAACATAGTACTGCATGTCAGTTAATTTTGATTTTTTTTCTTCCATAAGCTGTTCCGTTGTTTGAGCATTAATACTTATTAATAATAGTAATATACATATAATTTTTTTTGTCGTTTTCATCGAAAACTAAGTTAATAATAGAATAGATTTTTTGTTTGGTTTTTTTCATTTAAGGCTTTACTTTAGAAAATGTTGGATATTTACGTCCAAAATATTTGCAAAAGAATTATTGATAACAATAAAAAAGAGGTATAAATAATGAAATTTAAACAGAGTTTTAAATATACATTTGCCCTACTCTTTTCAGTTACATCGCTTTTTGCACAAAGTGTTGTCGGAACTGTCTCTGATAGTGATGGAAATGCTTTAGCTGGAGCAAATGTTTCTGTAGAAGGTACTGATTTAGGTGCTTCATCAAATCAAGATGGATCATTTTCAATTTCAGGTCTGGGTGATGGTACTTACACTGTTACTGCAACCTATATTGGATTCGAAGATGCTAGTTCTTCAGTCACTATAAGTGGCGGTGCTTCTAGTTCAGTAAATTTAACACTAGATAAAGGAAATTTAGTTCTTGATCAAGTTGTTGTATCAGCTTCATTGAAAAGAGAGTTGGTAACTGAAGCTCCTGCAAGTGTTGAAGTTATTTCAGGTGATGATTTAACAGCACGAAATGCTGTTTACATTGTTGATATTTTAGCTAATAAAGCTGGAATTGAGACAATGAAAACAGGTCTAGAATCACAAAATATGACAGTTAGAGGATTCAATGGTATTTTTACTGGTGCGGTTCATGCTGTTGTTGATAACAGATGGACACGTGCTCCAGTTATTAATGCTCAATTACTACAGTTCATGGCTCCTGGAGACGATGATATTGAAAGAGTTGAGGTTTTAAGAGGTCCTGCGCCACCTATGTATGGTCCAGATACTCAACAAGGAGTTATTTCCATGTTCACAAAATCTCCTTTCAATCAAGGTCCCAGAGTTGAAGTAACTGCTGGTGAAAGAAATTATTTGAAATTATATGGTCGTTATGCAGGTCAACTTGGTAGTAGAGCTGCTACAAGATTTACAGTCACTCATACTACTTTTGATGACTGGGCATCTAATATGCCTAGAACTCAAGCTGAAGCTGCTTTAGACGGTCATACTTATTTTGAACCACTATTAATTAGAAGAGGTGAACAAACTGTAACTTATCCCTATGTAGATTATACACGTGGTGGATATAATGACCCAGTTGGCGGATCACCTAATACTGCTTCTGCAGATGAACCTTTTTCACCAGAAGCAACATTCTTTGATTCAAAGACTGTGTTTCGTCCTGATTTAAAATCTAATTTAACAGTAAATTTAAGAGCTGGTAATATTAGTGCTTTAGAATTGACAGGAATTGGAAGAGCACATTCTGACGATGCATGGTTGTATCAAATGCAAGTTTCTTACTTTAGACAAGACATTTTGGGAGGTAACTTATTTGTTAACTTATTCTCAAATGTAAATGATCAAAAGACTACGTATAACCTTTCAACAGGAAATATTATTTATGATCAGTCTAAAAATACTGCATTTCAACTTCAACATGCTCTTGAATTAAGAAATGATCAATCGCTTTTAGTAGGCTTAGACGTATTAAGCAGAACTCCAGAAACAAATGGAACTATCAATGGTAAAAACGAAGATATTGATAACTTCGACAACACAGGAGTTTATTACTCATATGAAAAGAAATTTAGTGATGAGTTCAAAGTTGTAGCTACTGGTAGATATGATACAAATAACTACTTAGAAGATATAGGAACAGACGGTGTTTTTGCTCCTAAGCTTGGAATGGTTTGGTCTCCAGATGATGTTAGAGGAAGTTTTCGTTTAACATATGGTCAAAATATTGATCTTCCTGGAAACTTCACTAAAAATCTAGATATCGCTGTTCGTAGAGACTTCTTGTACGGTGGTGTATTTGGAATTGATTTTACTAGCGCATCTAATCAAACTGGATTAGTATTACCATTCAATCCAGATTTCCAGATTAAAGCTATGGGTTCAACTACAACTGGTTGGACTTATGATAGAGATGCCAATGGTACTCCAACATTTAGATCAAATTGGTCTACAGCATTAGGGGTTGATACAAATACTAATTATGCTATGAATAATAGTACAATTAATGCTGCCGCATTTGGTGTATGGGCTCCTATCACTGCAGGATTGTTCTTAGCTAGTGATAATGGTGCTGCACTTGTTGGCGGTTATGGTCAAGCTGTAGGAGCTGCTTATGCAGCTGCCACAGGAGATGTAGCTGGCGCTGCTGCTTATGGAGCTGCACAAGCTACTGCTGCTGCACAGGCACTTTTAGGTTTAGCTGCAACTGCAATGCCAAGTAGTTTTGGTAATGTCGCATTAGATTTAGGTTTGAATGTAGTTGATCCTAGTACGAACTATCCAGATATTCCAAAAATTCAAGAAACAACTTGGACACAAACAGAGTTTGGATATAATGGTTTAGTTACTGACAACATGGCATTATCAGTAGATGTATACAAATTAAATGTTGACAATTATGTCACAGGACTTAAAACATCATTGTCAGGTTTAGTGACAGTTGCTGGTGATGCACAAAGTTATGTAGCTGCATTAATGACAGGAATGGCTGGTGATGCAAATCTTACTGGTTTAATTTCTGTGATGGATGCTCCATCATTAGGTGGTAATGGAAATGGTACTGGTGCAGATGAATTAGCTGCTCAGATGTTAGTTGGTGTAGGTCAAGTACCAATTGGTGCAATTTCTCCAGAACAAAACATCTATGGTGGTAATTTAATCATGGGTTATAAACAGCTTACTGAGCCGTTAGACCTTCACGGTATTGAAGCTACATTGAACTATTTCCCTTCAAGTGATTGGAACTTCTTTATTAATGGTTCTTACTTAAGTGATGAAGAAGTAACGTCAATGTTCGAAGGAGTTGAGGAAACAGTTTATATGAATACTCCTAAATTTAAATTAGGTGCTGGATTTAGTCACACTAGTGATCGCGTCTCATACGGAGCAAATTTAAGATATCAAGATTCTTTCTTTGCTGAAGGATGGCAAGACAATTCAGGGGAGATCCCTGGCTTCTACACAGTTAGTGTTAATGCTAACTGGAATGTAAAATCTGTAGATGGATTATCAGTTGGATTAAATATAGACAACATAACAGATGTTGTACACAGAGAAGGATTTCTTGCTCCACTAATGGGTAGATTCTCTTCACTTAGTGTAGGATACGATCTGTAAACTTAAAAACCTTTTTAAGTAATAAAAAAAGCCCTCATATTTTGAGGGCTTTTTTTATATGTTATTTTTTTAAATTTTAAGGATTTAATCTTTTCCAACTTCTAACCAAGGTAAAGTAACTAAGTCAACATTACCTCCCGTTATAACTAAAACAATTTTTTGTCCTACAAACTTTTCTTTATTTTTAATAAGTGCAGCCAATACTAGTGCGCAAGAAGGTTCTATTACAATTTTCATTCGCTCCCATACTAGGCGCGTAGTATCAATAATCTCTTTCTCCGTAGCTAATAAAATATCATCAACGTTTTCCTGAATGATTGGTAGTGTTAATTGGCCAACAATGGCCATTAAACCATCTGCTACGGAAGTTCTATGAGCCATTTCAATACGTTTATTAGCTTTATACATTTGAAATGTATCATCGACGTTTTCAGGCTCGCAACCTATTAGCTTTGCGGATGGTTTTAACTCTTTTAGAGCTAATGAGATACCACTAATTAAACCACCACCACCAATTGGAACAATAACACAATCAAATTCGGGTACTTGTTCTAAAATTTCTAAAGTTATCGTTCCCTGTCCTGCCATTACGTCAAAATTATCATAAGGATGAATTGATATTCTATTATTATCTTTAACAGTTTTAAGAAATAATTCATCTCTTTCTCCCATTGTGTTACAAAATATCATGTTTCCATTATAGGTTTTAACATTATGTATTTTTGCTTTTGAAACACTTTTTGCCATGACAATATCTGCATGAATACCTTTTAAATGTGCAGCGCAAGCAATAGCTCCCCCATGATTTCCTGATGATTGACAAGCGACACCTTGCTTGGCTTCTTCATTAGTTAGAGAGAATACTGCATTTGATGCTCCTCTTATTTTAAATGATCCAGTTTTCTGAAAATTTTCACATTTGAAAAATAATTCCATCCCTAGTAAATCATTGAAATATTCTGAGGTTAAAATTGGGGTTTTTCGAACAATAGTTTCAGTTCGAGTACGCGCATCTTTAATATCAGATAATGTTGGTCTTTGTGAAAGCATTATTTAATCTACTTAACAAATACAAGCTTACCAACAGCATTGAAATTTGACGAGCGTATTTGATAAAAGTATACACCACTACTTACATCATCGCCGTCATCATTTTTGGCATCCCAAACAACAGACTGGTAACCAAAACGCTGTTCTTTATCAATAAGTGTTCGAACCACTCTACCTCTGACGTCTAATACTACCATAGTGATATTTTCAGTAACAGGCATATCAAACTCTATAGTTGTACCACCTTCAGAGAATGGGTTAGGATAACTCTGAGACAAACGATATGTCGATGGAGCAGTTTGAATCAAGTTATATCCTTCTGAGACAAGTTGATTAGACTTATTGTAGGAAGAATAGCTGACTCTCATAAATTCGTAAGTATCAGTAAGATTTTGGAAACTGAATGCCATTTCTAATGGAGTAGATCTATCTGGTCTAAAGTCAGCAGCTTCAACTTGAATGATTCCATCCTGTTGATCATTTGCAGTTAATACCACGTTATTATTGAGGTTACTTGATAAATAATCAATTAAATATTTTTCAGTATCATATTCAAAGTAGAATTGAGCTGTAGAAGCGTTTTGTGGGAATCTGACAATCAATTGTCCATTTAAAATTCTTAAATATGGTGGATTTCCAATTAGAGCATAATTAGGAACTGTTCTACCATTTTCGCTAATTGACCAATTCCACATCGATTCAAACATCGCTAAGTCATTTGCATCTGAAATACCATCAAAATTAGGGAAGAAATATGGTGCACTTCCAGTCACTGGGGCAATATCAACTCCTGGATAATTTGCAATAAAATATGCATAATCTTCAAAGTCAATTACCCAGTCATTATTTGAATCTCCCAATAATGATCCAAAATAATAGAAAGATGAACTAACGGTTGAAGAATTTAATCCAACCAAGTCTTGAGCATAAACATTTACATAATATTGTTGATAATCAAGTAAACTAAGATTACCTAAACTCACATCAGCATCAGAGAATGCAGTAAATGGTAATATTTCCTGACCTGTAGGTGATAAACCAACAGATACGTAATATAGTCCAATACCACTTGTTGAATCGGTAAAATCATTTAAGGATAAATCTAATGAAGGTGTTTTTGTTATATATTGCGAATCTCGAATATTATCAATTGATAATGTTCCTGCAATAGGTACAGCTCTATCAACTATTACCACAACTTCATTGGATTCAAAATTGCTATTTCCAGATTCGACTCCAACACAGCTATTTGCTGCGATTGAAACTTTAACCTCACCATCAACGATAGCTTCAACATCAAAGCTAAAATTTGTACCATCAAAATCATTAAAATTTGTTACAGTAGCATTAGTTAAAACCAAATCATCCTGGGTGAAACCAGATACCTGTTCACCAAAATTAACATCAACCGTAAAACCATCATCAGAAGTAGCATAGGAAACACTAGAAGTTATCTGTGTACTAACACCGCTTACCACTTGTGCCCATGTTCTAGATGCTGCCCAAGCATATCCATCCAATGCTTGTTGCTCTGAAAACATTCTCATTTGATCGTCATACACATAGTCCATGTAGTTCATAAATTGATCGCCCATTACGTTTGAAGAACAACTGTTTTCAGCATCTCTCCCATAAAAATTTCCACTTCCAGCAGGCCACTCATAAATATTTGCACCACGATTATTTACATATTGAGGTGGTATGTCGCTCCATAAATAATCACCACAATTATTTGAGTTGAAAATGTGATTAAAAGTAAAATTATGTCCTAATTCATGAGTTAATGTTCTTCCTCTGTTGTATCCTCCAGTAGTACCAGGATTTTCAACTGAACCAACACTATCATTTAATACAACTGACTCAGGAAATCCAAGATAGGCTTGACCCAACAATCCACCCGTTAACGGAGCAAGATAAATATTCAAATAACCATTTTTATATCCTCCAGATCCTCCAGGCCATGTACTTTGGTCAGGAGTAGTACTTCCTGCAATACTACTAGCATCACTTACACCACCTACACTGGATTGATTAATTTGATATCTTAAAATTGTTGTTCCTTCAACTAATTGACTTCCTGTGGTTTCACCTACAGCTCCAACAAATACAACATTATGTGTTCCTCGAACTGCTTGGTGACTATAATCAATACCCGGATCGTAAGGTGCATCGCTTGGATTAGGAGCAGATGGAATTTCATCACCATCAGGATTTAGATTTTGAAAGTCTAAATTAATCTGATCAAAATTTGCACCAATCTGAAAGGCTGAAGTATTATCTCCAGCATTATAATAAAGAACATGGAAAACAACAGGAACATAAATGGTGTTTTGAGTACTAGCATCTGTTCTCCACTGTGGATTATTTCTTAAAAGTTTTCTAGCTTTTTCAATTTGTGCGTCACGTTCTGCGATAAATTCTGGTCTTAGAAGCTGTAATTCTTGCTCAAGCTCATCAGTTGCACATCTGATATACTCTTCTCCATGTTCATTATGAGAAAGGCTGTGGTCATGATCATTGTGGTTATGTTGAGCAAATGAAACACCAATAAATAATAATACGACAAATAGTTTTTTTAGCATGTACATTTCCTGTCTTAAAAGTTTAATTAAATATAATTTGTATATGAATAAATGGAAATAGATTTCTACGCTTTGAAAAGATTATCAGATTTTTTATAATATTCTGTCATGGTATCCAATCTAACCTCTTCATAGCCTCTGATTATATCTGGTAATGAAGAAAACTCTTTAAGATCTTGATATTTACCGTTTCCAATTTCATTAATATTTTTCTCTAGAATAGATTTGTAATGATTTAAAGCTTTCTTGTCGGCTTTTCTTACATCGCTACTAAACCATGCCATAAAGTCAAACGGGGTTCCCCTTAAAAATTTCATGTTTTTAAGCATTACGTAAAATACTTTGAACCAGGAACCTAATGCTAATTTTGATTTGACTCCAGGCAACATATTTAAAATAGGTATATTTTCCATTGCTTTTAAAAAAGGAGGATGAAGCATGTAATTAATTTTTGCAGATTTTCCAAACTCCTTGTTAATTGCAACATCCAACTCAGCTTTTAAGGACAATCTTGCAACTTCGTACTCATCTTTTGTTGCCATTAATTTAAATAGATATTTTGCAACATTTTGAGAGAGCTCAGAACTTGATCTTGTCTTTTGCTCTTTATCAAATATATTTCCAACAAAATCGATATACTCCTTAGCAAAAGAAAGGTTTTGATATTCAATTAGTTCCTGAGTTCTGTATTCAAGAATTCTTCTTAA
>Ga0208390_1000358_pt1 | contig 16123 bp, 15 predicted proteins | sample Knorr_S7_td_Surf_FD_185594 | JGI IMG/M metagenome (GOLD analysis project Ga0208390, IMG submission 185594) | Marine microbial communities from Southern Atlantic Ocean transect - Knorr_S7_td_SurfaceA_ad_6m_LV_A (SPAdes) (version 2) | ecosystem: Environmental > Aquatic > Marine > Oceanic | place...
GATGAAGTTTATAATTCAAATGAAACTTCTAAGTTAGAATTTGAATCTTTAGGCTATCATCTTCAACATCATCCAGTTGATGAAAATCTTTGGGAATTGGAACAAATATCTCCAGTAAAAATTAAAGATCTTGTACTAGGCAAAAATCATCAAAGATGCTGCGGAGTTATTATTTCCCATAACAGAATTCAAACAAGAAGGGGCGCTATTGTTTTTGCTACTTTGGATGATAATTCCGACAGAATAGAGCTAACTATAAACCAAGAAGTCCTTGACCAATCTAACTTATCTTTTAATGGCCACGAAATTATAATTGCAGATGGAGAGGTTATCGAAGAAAGTATGGAAAAAATCAAACAATTTGGATTGGCAAAAAAGATGAGAGTTGCAAAATTATATACTTTGGAGGAAGCAAGAATAAAATTTGCCAGAAAATTATTAATTAATGTTTCAGAAAACCAGCCAAGAAAGATTGAGAAATTAATTGAAAACCTACAAAATTTTTCTTTAGAAAAAACAGCAGATGGTTGTCCGGTTGAATTAAATTACCATACCAAAGACGGAAAAGTAGGAATGGATCTAAGAGAAGACTTTAATATTTCTTTAACTAATGATAATTTTGACGTTTTAAAGAGGACCTGTGGGATAAAAAACATAGATTTACAATACTATTTGAGAAATTAGATGGCCTATACATACTTAGAATTTGAAAAACCTATTAGCGATCTTGAAAGCAAAATAGAGAACCTAGAAACTTCCTCAAAGAATGAAAATGTTGTTTCTAAAGAAATATCTGATATTAGTAATCAAATTGAATCAATTACTAAAGAAATCTATAGCAAGTTGGATATTTGGCAGAAGGTTCAAGTTGCAAGGCATCCGCATAGACCTCATTTTTCTGATTACATAGAAAATATTTTTACAGACTTTGACGAGTTACATGGCGATAGAACCTTTGGAGACGATAGAGCTATTATTGGCGGCTTAGCAAAATTTAAGAATACGCCAGTTGTTCTATTAGGGCACGAAAAGGGAAAAAGTACTGAAGACAAGTTGAATAGAAACTTTGGTATGGCCCAACCAGAAGGTTATAGAAAAGCTGAGAGGCTTATGAAACTTGCCGAGGATTTTAACTTGCCACTTATAACTTTTGTAGATACTCCTGGAGCTTATCCTGGTATTGAAAGCGAGGAGAGGGGAATGAGCGAGGCAATAGCTAAGAATTTGAGCATCCTATCGAATTTAAAAACCAGAATAATTGTAATTATTACGGGTGAAGGAGGTTCAGGAGGAGCTTTGGCGATTGGGGTTGGAGATCATATTTGTATGTTGGAATATTCAATTTATGCTGTTGCTTCGCCAGAAGCTTGTGCTTCAATTGTTTGGAGAGATAAATCGAAGGCTAATGAAGCAGCCAAAGCTATGAAAGTTGATGCTGAAAGTTTAATTAAATTTGGGTTAATAGATGAAGTAATTTCAGAGCCTTTAGGAGGCGCTCATAGAGATTTAGGTGGGTCATGTCATTTGATAAGTAATTCTATTGAAAAAACGCTTAATAATTTGAATGCTCAAGACATAGATGAAATTCTAAAAAGAAGATATGAAAAAATTATGTCTTATGGCTTGGTTTGATAATTGATTGAACCAAAATCTCTGATAATTCCTCATTTAGAAGCGCAGAAAACATGCTATGTTGCATACAGTGGAGGGGTTGACTCTACTGTTCTACTTTACGAAGTCGGGGAAGCAGCTAAAGATTTAAAATGCAACGTTGTGGCAATACACATTAACCATGAGTATTCTAAAAATTCAAAGCGATGGGAAAAGCATTGTGAAAGTTTTTGTAAAAATTATGGATTTGAGTTTAAAAAATTTTCTTTCAATTCAAATACCTTAAAGGGTTCAAGTCTTGAATCTTTGATGAGAGAAGAAAGATATAAAATTTTTGAAAAAGTTTTGAAAAAAGATGAAATTTTATTTATGGGTCACCACTTAGATGATCAAATTGAAACATTATTGTTTAGAATGTTAAGAGGTTCTGGTTTAAAAGGTTCTTCTTCTATCCCTATGAAAAGAGGCTTGGGCAATGGTTTTTTAGTAAGACCTTTTCTTAAATTGGCAAAATACGATCTTATTGAAATAGCAAAAAATAAAAAATTAAAATACGTTGAAGATGATTCGAACGACGATATTAAATTTGATAGAAATTATTTGCGTAAGGAAGTTTTAACTAAAATTTCTGAAAGGTGGCCTAATTATAGAAAGAGTTTTTCAAAATATATTGATAACCATAAGACTTCTTATGAATTTTTAAGGGAAACTTCAACTCAGGAACTCAAAAATATTTTAGATGGAGAAAATATTAGGCTTGATAAATTAAAGGAATATGAATCCAATTACCAAAAGATATTAATTTTAAATTGGTTAGAATTAAAAAAATGTAAATTACCAAATTCTCAAGTTCTAGATGAATTAACAAATACTTTTTTAAATGCTAATAAATCAAGTCAACCCAAATTTATCTGGGGCTCCAAAGAGAAGGGCAATTACGTTTGTTTGAGAATAAAAAAAGGGATTTTGTTCAAGGAATCTAATCTATAGATTTATTGATACCGCTAATTATTGCTTCAAAAGAAGCTGCAACAGTATTTGAATTGATTCCAATTCCCCAGAAAGTTTTACCTTCTATAGATATTTCTATATAAGCTGCAGCTGATGCATCTGCGCCAGAGGAAATAGCATGTTGATGATAATCTGATATTTTTATCGGCGAATGCAGTAATTCACTTAGAGCATTAATACAGGCTTCAATAGGACCGTTCCCTTCACCGTTAATTTCAATTTCTTCTCCCTTAAAATTTACATTGAGTTTTAAAACATCAGAATTAGTCTTTTTTGAAGAGTTTTCTGAGCTTATGTTATGACTCAAATATTTTAAACTCGTTCCAACGTCAATATAATTTTTTCTAAATTCTTTCCAAATTTCCTCAATTTCAATTTCTTTACCACTATCGTCTGTTATTTCTTGGATAACTTTAGAGAAGTCAATTTGTAATCTTCTAGGTAGCGACAGACCATGATCTTTTTCTAGTAAGTATGCGACGCCACCTTTACCAGATTGACTATTTATCCTAATTACGGCCTCATAAGTTCTTCCTACATCTTCAGGATCAATAGGCAAATAAGGAACAGCCCATTTTGGATCGTTTGACTCTCGCATAGCCTCAAAACCCTTTTTGATGGCATCTTGATGGGATCCAGAGAAAGCAGTAAAAACTAAATCACCAGCATAAGGATGACGAGGATGAACAGGTAATTGATTACAATATTCTACCTCTCTCATAACTTTGTTGATGTCAGAAAAATCTAACTTTGGATCTACTCCTTGAGTAAGTTGATTAAGAGCCAAAGACACAATATCAACATTTCCAGTTCTCTCTCCATTACCAAATAGAGTTCCTTCAATCCTATCAGCTCCAGCCATAAGTCCTAGCTCAGCTGCAGCAACGGCTGTTCCTCTATCATTATGTGGATGGAGACTAAGTAATATATTATTTCTATCATTAAGATTTTCTGACATCCATTCTATTTGATCCGCATAAATATTCGGCGTGGACAACTCAACTGTCGCTGGTAAATTCATAATGGTCTTTTTTGATTTAGTAGGCTCCCAGATTTCATTAACTCTGTTACATACTTCTAGAGCATATTCCAACTCTGTTCCAGTAAAACTTTCAGGACTATATTGAAATTGCCAATTTATACCACTCATTTCAGAAGATAAATTTTTTACTAACTCAGCCCCATCGGTCGCTATCTTTGTGATACCTTTTTTATCTTTATTAAAAACAACTTTTCTTTGCAATGTTGAGGTTGAATTGTAAAGATGAATAATTACATTTTTGCAATCCGCAACAGATTCAAAAGTTTTTTTTATTAAATGTTCTCTTGCTTGGGTAAGAACCTGTATTTGAACGTCGTCGGGTATTAGTTTCTGTTTAACTAATTCTTTAACGAAATTAAACTCAGTATCTGAAGCTGATGGAAAGCCTATCTCAATTTGTTTAAATCCTAGTTCTACAAGCATTGAAAAGAATCTAAGTTTTTTTTCAATGCCCATAGGCTCAATTAAAGCTTGATTTCCGTCTCTTAAATCAACACTGCACCAAATAGGAGGTTTAACCACCTGACTTTCTGGCCATTTTCTTTCTTTCAGCTCTATTTTTTTAAATGCAGAATATTTAGAAGCTGAGCTATTTATAATTTCTTTCAATTTTATTTTTAGATTTGGATTAAAATATTATATAGGATTAATTGAATGAAATTTGGCGAGTATATCTTAGAAGAATTAAATTTTGATAAATGGAAATTAAAAAAAGATTTCTTGTTTAAAAAAAATAAGGTCGTAAAGATTGAAACTAAAAAGTTTAGCTTGGAAGAAACATCATTTTTATTTTCTTTGTCCATGTCCTTTGGACTGGATTTTAAAGAAAAAGATTCAAATGAAATTTTAAATTTCTTTGTAGAAAATGAAACTATAAAGCCCGACTGTTTAGAAGAATTTATGCTTGATTCAAACAAAAGAAAAAATGCATGGAAAAAAGAGTTATAAATTTAGGTCTCTAGAATTTAAAGATTTAGATCAAATCATGGAAATAGAAAAATTATCTAACCCTACGCCTTGGTCGATAGGTAGCTTCATTGACTGTATAAATTCAAGTTATCAAAATATTGTAATTTTTGAAGATGACTCTCTTTTGGGATTTTGCATTTCTACAGTTAATTTTACTGAGTCTCATCTCTTGAATATATCAATTCACCCAGATTTTAGATCACAGGGTTTAGGTCAGAAACTTCTAAGTAAAACTGAAAAAGAACTTACCAAAAAAGGGGTTTCAGATATATTCTTAGAGGTTAGAAATAGTAACATTAGCGCAATTAATTTCTATAAAAAAAATAATTACAAAAAAGTAGGAAAAAGGAAAAATTACTATAGATTATTAGAGGGTAGAGAAGATGGGCTCATTTATACGAAACACATGCATTTATCCTCATTTGTTAGTATTTCTAGATTTGTTCTTTTCTTTTTAAGAAAAATTATTAATTTTAATAGGGGGTATTAAATGGAATTTAAAAAATTAGGTAACACCGATATTGATGTTAGTTTGATATGTCTTGGAACTATGACCTGGGGACAACAAAACACTCAAGAAGAAGGCTTTGAGCAAATGGATTATGCTTTAGAACAAGGCGTAAATTTTTTCGATACAGCTGAACTTTACTCTATTCCTCCTAAAGCAGAAACACAAGGAAGTACTGAAACAATAATAGGTAATTGGTTTAAAAAAAATGGAAATAGAAAAGAAATTATTCTAGCAACCAAAGTTGCTGGCAGAAGTGGAATGAAATGGTTTAGAGGGGGCGAAACAAGATTAAATAAAGAAAATATAGAAGAAGCAATTGAGGGAAGTTTAAAAAGACTTCAAACAGATTATATTGATTTATATCAACTTCATTGGCCTGATCGAGCTTTAAATATTTTTGGAGGGGGATTGGGTCTTTATAAGCATTACGATCTAGAGTCTATTCCTATCGAAGAAACTTTAGAGGTATTAGAAGAAATAGTAAAAACTGGGAAAGTAAGGCACATTGGGCTTTCTAATGAAACTCCATGGGGATTATCTGAATTTTTAAATATTTCAGAGAAAAAATCTTACCCGAGAGTTCAATCCGTGCAGAATGCTTACAATCTCTTAAATAGAAATTATGAAAGTGGGATGTCAGAGTTTTTTCATAGAAGTGAAGTAGGCTTGTTAGCATACTCACCTTTAGCTCAAGGTTATTTATCAGGAAAGTATTTAGACGGGAAACTCCCAGAAGGATCCAGAACCAAGTTATTTGGAAGAGGACAAAGATATGAAACTCCCAGCGCTGAATCGGCTATAAGAAAATATGTAAATTTGGCTGAACAATCAAATTTAGATCCTTCGTTAATGGCCAATGCTTTTGTTAACTCGAGAGACTTTGTTACTTCAAATATTATTGGTGCAACTACCATGGATCAGCTTAAGCTTGCTATAGAAAGCGAACAAACTAAATTATCTGATGACATATTGGATGAATTGGATAAGATTCATTCCGAATGCCCTAATCCTTGCCCTTAAAAATTAATGATTGCTATTGAAGATATTTGCACTAAAAAGTGTGAAAATTTTAATGGTATTGATAAGAAAAGTTTTCAGAAAATAATAGATCTTCGAGAAAAAAGTAAAGGGGATAAAATATATGATGATGGAAAGATCGATAAGGAAAGCAGTCATTTATTAATCTATATAAAAGAAAAATTAGTCGCTTATTCCAGACTTTGGCCAGATTCAGATAGAGATATATCGGTACAAAGATTTTCAGTGTCTAAAGATTATAGAAATAAAGGGGTAGCAAAAATTTTAATGGATTTTATTTTTCAAATTCGAAAAAAACAATTTAATAATTGTTCCTTAATTTTGACTTCTAGGGAGGATACTAAAGAATTTTACGAAAAATTTGATTTTGTAGTTTATAAAAAAAATATTGAGCAAAACAAGGTTAGATTTTATATGAGAAAAACTAAATAATTTTTATTTCATTAGCTTGCGGTCCTTTTACACTTGAAACAACTTTGTAACTTACTCTAGTATTCTCTTTTAAACTTTTTCTGTCTTTTTCGTTCACAGAGGCAAAATGAATAAAGAGATCACCGCCTTTATCTCTTTCAAGGAAACCATAACCTTTGCTTGGATCAAACCATTTAATAGTTCCTTTCTCCCTTTTAAGTCTATATTTTATTTCTTTTCCATAAACCATGATCATACTGGAGATATAAGTTGAAAAGAAAATAAAAAGTAAAGCTCTTAGAAAACTTTCTTGAAAAAGTAAATTATAAAGCCCAGCTGCTAAAAGACTAACAATTATCCCAGCTGTAGCACCTCTCAACCACATAGTAAAATTATACTTTTTTTAACACCTTAAGATGATTTTTAGTATCAGAAATTTTAGATTTTATTTCTCTCAATTGGTTTCTTCTTTCTTTGACCAAAGATTTTGGAGCGTTATTAAGAAATTTCTCATTTCTTAATTGTTTATGCAAGGATTCGTATTGAATGTTCAATTTTTTTAAATTTTCAGAATTTCTTTCTGTTTCTTTATCTGGATCTATAAGACCTTTCAGGGGAATAAATAATTTATCATCAGTAATAAGAATTATAGAGGAGGGAGGAGGATTAGATTCATGATTAATATTGTTAACTCCAGCAAGTTTTTCAAGATATAACTTATAGTTATTTAAAATTTTAAAAGTTCTATTTTTTTTATCTAAACATAAATCTATTTTTACTTTAGGAGATAGTCTCATTTCAGCTCTAAAGTTTCTTATACCTGATACTGTAGATTTAATAATTTCTATTTCTTTAAAGGATTTTTTTGACTTTATTATTTTTGGAAAATCTCTTTGGGATATACTTTTTTTATTAAAGTTGTGATATTTTTTAGTTTGTTGCCAAATTTCTTCAGTTATAAAAGGTATTATCGGATGCAAAACAACCAAAATTGATTCAAGAGATGTCACTAAAGAATTTAAAATTAACCCTTTGTCTCTCTCTGTTAAATTTTTATCTTGTAATCTAGTTTTACAGAACTCAATATACCAATCGCAGTAAATATCCCAAACAAACTCATAAATAACTTTAGTTGCAAGGTCAAATCTATAACTTTCTAAATGCATACAATATTCTTTTAGAGTTTTATTGAATTCACTTAGAATCCACAAATCTTCGCTTGCCTTTGAAGTATCTTTGCTGATTTTATTTTCGTTACATTGCAATAAAATAAATCTTGATGCATTCCATAATTTATTACAGAAATTTCTGTATCCTTCGACCCTTTTTAAATCAAAATTTATGTCTCTACTTCCTGAAGCAAGAGAACAAAAAGTAAATCTAATAGCATCAGTTCCGTAAGGAGATATTCCATTAGGATATTCTTTTGCAGTCTTTTTTTTAATTTTCTGTTTTTGTTTTGGATTTATTAAGTTTGCAGTTCTTTTGTCTATTAAACTTTCTAATTCAATTCCATCAATAATGTCTATTGGGTCAATGATATTTCCTTTTGACTTTGACATTTTTTCACCTTCGCCATCTCTAACAAGGCCATGAATATAAACTTCCTTAAAAGGAACTTCCTTAAGAAATTTATTAGATATCATTATCATTCTTGCAACCCAAAAGAAAATTATGTCAAAACCTGTAACTAGAACTGAAGTGGGATGAAATTTTTGTAAAAATTTTGTTTTTTTGGGCCAACCCAATGTCACAAATGTCCAAAGTTGAGAAGAAAACCAAGTGTCTAAAACATCTTCGTCTCTTTCTAATCTCTGGGTTTTTGTAAGACTGTATTTTTTTCTTACAGCTTTTTCATTAGCACCTACATAAACATTATCATTTTCATCATACCAAGCCGGAATTCTGTGTCCCCACCACAATTGTCGAGATATACACCAGTCTCTTATATCCTTCATCCATGAAAAATAGGTCTTTTCCCAATTGTTAGGAATAAATTCTATTTTTTTATCTTTCACTAACTTTATAGCATCCTGCGCTAGTCGCTCAGATTTTAAATACCATTGTTTAGTTAACATAGGCTCCAGAATCTCTCCTGTCCTTTCACTTCTGGGAACGTTATGTTTGTGGTTAAGTTCTTTGATGAGAGCCCCATTATTTTGTAAGTCCTCTAACAAGATTTTTCTAGCATTTAAAATTGAAAGATTCTGATACTTCTTTGGAACATTTTCATTAAGGAGACCATTTTTATTTAAAATATTTATTATCGGTAAATTATGTTTCTTGCCAATTTCGAAATCATTAAAATCGTGAGCAGGAGTTATTTTTAAACAACCTGTACCAAAGCTTTTATCTACATATTTGTCTCCAATAACTTCGATCGATCTTTCACAAAATGGGACCTCAAAACTTTCCCCAATAAGATTTTTATATTTTTTATCATTTGGATTTACTGCTATTGCGACATCACCAAACATCGTTTCTGGTCGCGTTGTTGCAACTACTATAGATTTATTTGTTTTTTTACTTTTGTAGGCTATATGCCAAATTTTTGAGTTTTCTTCTTCAGATAAAATTTCTAAATCCGAGATTGCAGTCTGTAAACTTACATCCCAATTTACTAATCTATAACCTCTATAAATTAAACCCTCTTCATAAAGGGAACAAAATATTTCAGTCACAGCATCACTGAAATCCTTGTCCATTGTAAATTTCTCTCTGTTCCAATCTAACGAAGCCCCCATTCTTTTTAATTGAGAAGAAATAATATTTCCTGAACTTGATTTCCACTTCCAAACCTCCTTTTCGAATTTACTCCTACCAATTTTTTCTCTGGTAAGACCCTTTTGTTCGAGATTTCTTTCTACAACTAGTTGAGTTGCTATCCCAGCATGATCTGTTCCAGGCTGCCAGAGAACTTCAAAACCTTTTAATCTTTTATATCTTGATAAAGTATCCATCAAAGTATTTTGAAAACCATGACCCATATGTAGACTACCAGTCACATTTGGCGGAGGAATCATTATGCTAAAAGGCTTTTTATTTGATGAGACTTTAGGGCTAAAAAGCTTATTTTCCTCCCAATAGAAATACCATTTTTTTTCTATTTTTTTTGGCTCAAATATTTTTTTCATTTTCTTCTATAAATTCTGGCTTTAGCCCATCTCCTAGACATTTCTTGTAACTTTCCCTAGCTATATTTTGAAAGGTTGAATTATCGGTTATTACAATTTGATAAGTTTTCTTAAAATCACAATAATTAGAAGGTATCTGAGGATTAAGATTTATAAGATAAAAGAAATCTTCTTCATTTTTTAAACCTGGATAAGAGATAAGAACGTTACAATCCTTTGAATCTTTTTGAGTTGTTATTTTATGAGGTATGTATATATTTTTTGGATATCCCCATAATCTTTCATCAAGAATTGAAGCTTGTTCAGCGTTGGAACATCTGATGCTTATTTTTTTCGAATCAATTAATGAAAAATTTTTATAAGTGATTTTTCCTGTTAGCTCGCAAACAAAATCTATAGCTTTTTCTTCTGTATCTCCAGCTTTTATAAAGCTTACAGTATTCATATATTTATTTTCTAGACAATAAATATTCCGTAAGAAGAGGAACAGGTCTCCCACTAGAAGTTTTCCCTACTCGTCCACCATAAGCAGTGCCAGCAATATCTAGATGGGCCCATTTATAAGATTTTGTAAAACGTGAAAGAAAACATGCAGCAGTTATTGTCCCAGCTCTTCCTCCAATGTTAGCAATATCAGCGTACTTACTATTGATATCACTTTGGTATTCATCCCATAATGGAAGTTGCCAAGCTTTATCACAGCTTGAAAAGCCACTTTCCATAATCTTGTCAGCTAATCCTTGGTCATTAGAAAGAAGCCCTGTTGCTTGGTGACCTAACGCGACAACACACGCTCCAGTTAAAGTAGCAATATCAATTACACTAGCTGGTTTGTATCTTTCAACATAAGTTAACGCATCGCAAAGAACTAGCCTTCCTTCAGCATCAGTATTTAAAATTTCTACTGTTTGGCCAGATAGAGTGTTAACTACATCACCTGGTTTGGTAGCCGTGCTACTAGGCATGTTTTCTGCTGAAGCGACAATTCCAATGATATTTAATTTGGGTTTAATTTCACCAATCGCTCTCATTGTCCCAAAAACGCTTGCCGAGCCAGACATGTCATATTTCATTTCATCCATGTTTGGACTTGGTTTTATGCTAATTCCTCCGGTATCAAAAGTAATTCCTTTGCCAACTATCACATGAGGTTTAGATTTTTTTTCACCTCCAGAATATTGCATGATTATAAATTTTGATTCTTGAGCACTTCCATTTCCAACGGAAAGAAGACAATCCATACCAAGTTTTTTCATTTCCTTTTCGCCTAAAACTTTAGTTTTTATTGAAGGATATGTTTTTGCTAATAATTTAGCTTGATTAGCAAGGTGTGACGGAGTGCATATATTCGCAGGAGTATTAGCAAGGTTTTTGGAAGTATTCATACCTGCACCAACAATTTGACCAATTTTAATTGATGAAATAATTTTTGTTTTTGAATCTTTCCCTTCTAAATTCAAAAAATTTACTTTTTTTAGCTTATATTTTGGTTGTTTTTTTTTGCCGTCAAAAAAATATTGATAACAACCTGATTCTATGTCTCTCGCAAGAATTTTGTATACCCATGATGCATTTTTTGATTTAACTTTAATTTCGGGAAGGAAAATATCTATATTTCTTGAATTAGCAGAAATTGAAATTTTAGATAAAGCAGTACTTAAAGTTGAAAATTCATCTTCGTTGAGCTCCTTATTTTTCTTACCTAATCCAATAAAATATACTTTGTTGGCCCTGAAACCATTTAATTCAGGAAGGTAAAGTTGATTTTTTAGTTCTCCCGTCAATTCTTGCCTATCAATTAATTTCTTAATCGAACCTGAAGAGGCAGTGTTCAAAACTTTTGTGACATCATTTAATTTTTTATCTTCATTGATACCAATCACCAAACAATCAGAGTTAAGACTTTGCAACGAGTTAATTTTTTTTTCATTTGTCGTTATAGAAATTAGTTTTTTCATTTTTGCTCCAATCAAAATTTGTTAGATAATACTTATTAAGTTTATTGAAAAACTATTATGCCAAAAATAATATCTTTTTATATATTAAACCAACTGTTAAAAACGTTACTTATAACTTTTATTATCTTATTTGGGATATTATTTTTTAACGAATCAATTGATTTTTTAGAAAAAGCTTCAAATGGAGAGTTGTACCCAAGTCTTGTAAGTTTAGTTTTAATATTCTCAATTCCCTCAATATTAGAAGTAGTGATACCAACCTCAGTGTTCATTGGCACTTTGATTTCTATATATAATTTAAAAAAAACAAATGAAATAACTTTCGCCAGTCAGGCTGGTTTGAGCAATTTAAAACTTATTGCATTAACTGTAATTCCTTCAATAGTAATTTCTCTCTTCTTAATTTTAAATTCTTTTTTTATTTCTCCTTCCTCAAATGAGCGCCTTGGATTTCTTTCAAATTCTCAATCTTTTGCAGACAATTTCAAATTAATGGGAGAAGGAAAGGTAAATGAAATTGAAGAGCTTAATGGTGTTTTTTATGCTGAAGGAGCTTCAGATTTAGGATTTCAAAATATTTTTGCAAAAATTGAATCTGAAGATCTCGATTACATATTGAGTTCTGAAGAAGTTTCAGCAAGTTCCTCAGATGATTCTTACAATCAAATTACATTTACCAAAGGTGAACTAGTAATTCCATTGAAAAAAAATGATTTATTTTTAGATTTTAAAAATTTATTTTTTTTGTTTCCAAAAAATGATGTTGTTATAAATGAAAATATAAAAACTAAAAATTGGAATGAATTAATAATTAATATTGATTCAGCCATTTATCTTTCTGAGATATTTGAAAGAATTTCTTTGAGTCTAATGTTGATAGTTTCTGTTTTGATAGCCGTTCCATTGAGTTTGAGGATGCATGAAAGTGGAAGGTTTTTATTAATTTTTTCAGGTTTGGTTATATTTTTGTCTTACTATGGGTTAGTAATTGGCCAAAAAGTTTTTGTTGAAGAAGGAGTTTTAAGTCCTTTACAGATTTTCGTAATAATTCATTTAGTTTATTTAAGCCTTGGGCTTTTTCTTTTTAGCTTAAATAATTACGCATTAGATTTAAATTCTTTTATTGCAAGAAAATATTCAAAAAAATGGTTCTTTCAACTTTCCTTTTTCTTCTTTTTAGTAATTTTATTTTTTAATTTCATTTTTTTATAAAACTTGGTTATGAATGCAATCTTTGGAGATACAATCGATAAGATTTTTTTTAGAGAATCTTTAAAAATTCTCTTTTTTGTTTCATTTTTAATATTTTCATTAGATCTTCTTTTAAATTTTGTAAAAGAATTAGAAGATTTGAATTCTAATTATTCATTTTTAGAAATTCTTCAGTATATTTTTTATATTTCGCTTAGTAGGCTATGTGAAATTTTACCTTTGTGCGCCGTAATTTCTGCAATTTTAACTTTTGGATTTTTGAATGATTCCGGTGAATTAATAGCTGCTCAAATATTAGGCAAATCCATCATAATTAACGTTATTAATATTCTGAAACCAATAATTATCTTTTTAATTGTTACTTTATTATGTTTTGAATTCATTACACCGAAATTAGAAATTTTAGCTAAGAATATTAAATTTAAAGATCAAGAAACAATGATTCAATCCAAATGGCTCCAAAAAAATAACGTACTTGCCAACTATTCTTTCCAAGATAATTTAGGATCCGATATAAAACTCTATTTCCTAAACGAAGATAAAAGATTAAAGTCAATAATTGAAGCTAAATCATTTGAAATACAAGAAGAAAAATGGGAATTAAATGATGCTTACGACTCGATAAAAAATGAAAATTATTCTGAATTCTATTGGGAAGAGGGGCCAAGCGTTGGAATTAATGAGGATTTAGGAATTAAAGAGCTTCCATTATCTCAAGTTTATAAAATTCTTACTCAAACTGGACCGGAAAGAGAGAAAAAAAAGATATCTTATGAGTTTTGGAAAAAATTACTAGAGCCTCTCTCAGCAGTCTCAATAATTATTTTGTCAATTGCGCTTTCTATTCTATTTTTTGAAAAGAATAAAAATTTAGAAAGACTTTTATTCGGCTCATTAATGGCATTTGGTTTTAATTTAATATTAAAAATCCTAGGAAACATTGCAATTATTAACAATATTTCTCCAGGCCTAGCCATATTAATACCTTCTTTGATAGTAGGTTTAATGGGCTTAAAGTTGTTAAGGATTTAATCAGATCTAATTACTTTTGTATTGGACCAAATATCATTTAAAGATTTTTTTTCTTTATTGAGAAAAATATAAAAATAATTCACTCCAAAGCAAATATTAAATAAGAATCCATAAAAACACCTTTTTAATAAATTTTTAATAGTAAGATCTTCGTTAGAATCTCCTACTATCTTGATCTTCCAGACTTGCATTCCTAAAGTTTGTCCGTTATTTACTTTCCAAAAATATGTAAAAAACAAGAATCCTATGACTAAATAAGAAATTTGTAAGAATAATCTTTCGAATGGAGTTTCAAAAGATTTATCAAATAGAAAAGTAATTATCAAAAGAAATCCTATAATAATTCCAATAAGTAATAGGCTGTCATAAAAAAGGGCTAAGATTCTTCTCCAGAATCCAGCTGATATATTTATTTTTGGTTTTTCAAGATCTTCAGTTGTCATGAAGATCTTCATTGAGCTTATTTACATTCAAATTCTTTTTGCATTGAATAGCTCCAGTTAAGGAATTTCTAATAAATAAAAGATCAGTTTTATTAGCTAGCTCTTTAGCTTTAAGTGATTTTACTATTTTTCCTGTTTCATCCAACATCTCAACCTTAGCCCCACTTGTAAGATAAAGTCCGGCTTCAACAGTACATCTATCTCCAAGAGGAATTCCAAGTCCAGAATTTGCTCCTAGTAAGCAGTTCCTTCCTATAGATATTTTTATATCATTCCCACCTGAAAGGGTTCCCATTGTTGAAGCGCCTCCTCCAATATCAGAATTTTCTCCTACAACAACTCCTTGAGAGATTCTTCCTTCTACCATAGCCTCGCCTAAAGTTCCGGCATTAAAATTTACAAATCCTTCATGCATCACTGTAGTCCCAGCTCCCAAATACGCTCCTAATCTTACTCTGCTTGCATCTGCAATTCTGACGTCAGTTAACGATACATAATCTAAAAGAGAAGGAAATTTATCTAAAGAGAAAACTCTTATGGCTGCGCCTTTGATTTTATTTTCATTTATTTTTTCTGTGAGTTCATTAACATCAATTGGACCAATAGATGTCCAAGCCACATTAGGAAGAATTCCAAAAATTCCCTCTAAATTTGTTTGGTTTGGTTTTATTAATCTTAGCGAAATTAAATGTAGTTTTAGATAAGCTTCTTGAACAGAGGATGGAGGAAGATCATCTGAAACTTCAACTAACTCGTATTCTGAAGACTTTTCTAATTTTGTCTCAGATGAAGAAATATGATCAGGATGGAAATACATATCAAGGTATTCACCTTTTTTATTTTTTTTCCCTATTCCTAATGCAAACCAACTTTTATTCGTCATTTTATAAAATATCAGAAATTTTTTCTAAGGCCTCTTTTACAATTTTTTTGTTATGAACCAGTGCAATTCTTACATAGTTTTCGGCAGGATTCTTTCCATTTTTTGTTACAGCAAGATATTTTCCAGGGAGAGTAACAATATTTTTTTCTTTATATAGTTTCTTTGAAAAGTCTTCTCCATTTTCAGTCTTTAACCACATATAAAAAGCTCCATCAGGTTCTTTGTAATCAAGAATTTTATTAGCTAAGTAGAAATTTTCGTTGTAAAAATCTCTATTATTTAAAACAAATTTTTCATCTCTCCATGCTTCACTACTAGCTATTTGAATTGGAATTGGAATGCTAACTCCATGAAAAGATCTATACTTTTTAAAATTCTTTATAAGAATCTTGTCTCCGCATACCATTCCAGATCTGAATCCAGGCAAGTTAGATCTTTTCGATAAACTATGTAAAGACATTATGTTTTTAAAATTTCCATATTTTTTAAAAGAGACTTCGATTAAACTTTTTGGAGGATTCTTACGATAAATATCTATATAGCACTCATCGCTAACGAGATAAAAACCATATTTTCTAGAGAGTTTTATAACTTTCAAAATCTCATCTTCACTCATCACGCTGCCTGTTGGATTTGATGGAGAGCAAAGGACTAGAACTTGACACTTTTCCCATGTGCTCTCTTTTACTGAGTCTAAATCAAGAGAAAAATTATTTGTGTCAATTAGATTGATATGTTTCGAAACTCCTCCAGCTAATAGAGTTGCTCCTCCATAAATTTGGTAAAAAGGGTTGGGCATTAAAATGTATGGTTTTTTGGATTTTATTTTTCTATTAAATAAAGATTGAATTACCGAGAAAGTACCTTC
>Ga0208390_1000362_pt1 | contig 16092 bp, 14 predicted proteins | sample Knorr_S7_td_Surf_FD_185594 | JGI IMG/M metagenome (GOLD analysis project Ga0208390, IMG submission 185594) | Marine microbial communities from Southern Atlantic Ocean transect - Knorr_S7_td_SurfaceA_ad_6m_LV_A (SPAdes) (version 2) | ecosystem: Environmental > Aquatic > Marine > Oceanic | place...
AGTATGGATAATAATTACTCAAATACAGAAATTAAAATTAAAGATGCTGCTAAATCACTTTTTTTAAAAAAAGGTTATAGCGCAACTACTACCAGGGATATTGCTAGAGAATCTGATATCAATCTCGCAATGTTAAATTATTATTTCAGAAGTAAGAGAAGGCTATTCGAAATAATAATGTTTGAGACCCTATATGAATTTCTCAGTAAAATGGTTGAAGTTTATAATGATGAGAAAACTTCACTTGAACAAAAACTAAAACTATGTTCTGAAAAATATATAGATATGATTATTGCTGAGCCTTTACTTCCAACTTTTGTTTTAAATGAATTAAAAAATAATCCTACATCTTTCTTAAAAATGCCTACAACAAAAATGATAATGAAGTCAAATTTTGTAGCTCAATATCAAGAGGGTGTAAAAAAAGGTATTTATAGAAAGGTTGATCCCATTCATTTTGTGACTAATGTTTTAAGTGTAATTGTTTTTCCCTTTATGTGTAGTCCAATAATTATGAAGATTGAGAATCTCTCCAAAAAGGATTTTAACATAATGATGACCGAAAGAAAAAAATTAATTCCAGCTTGGATAATTCAAATGATAAAAAAATGAGAAAATTATTATTAATAATATTTTTTAGCTCAACAGTATTGGCTCAAGATAACTTACTAAGCTTAAATTTAGAGGAGGCAATTGAATACGGTATTGAAAATAATAGGAATTTAAAAAATGCTGAAAGAGAGATTCAAATGGCATTCAAAGAGAGATGGAAGACAATTGCAATCGGACTTCCAAATGTTTCGTTAGAATTAAATTACTTGAATAATCTTGAGCTTCAAACATCACTTATACCAGCTGAATTTTTTGGAGGTGAAAAAGGAGATTTTTCTGAGATTCAATTCGGAACTGAACAGTCTGCAATTGGCTCAGTTAGAATGGAGCAATTACTTTTTGATGGCTCATGGTTAGTCGGACTAGACTACAGTAAAATCTATCTAGCTGGATCTGAAAACTTTTATGAAAAAACCTTTCTTCAAGTAAGAGAGTCAATAGTCAAACTATATAGTTTAGTAGTAACTCTTAATGAAGGAATAGTCTTATTGGAAAATAACTTGGAAAACTTCAAAAAAGATTTGTTTGAAATAACACAGTTATATGAAAATGGTTTTGAAGAAGTTGAAAATGTTGAGCAAATTAAAATAACCCTGGCTCAAGCTGAACTTTCACTTCTTCAAACAAAAAAAACTCGGGAAAACCAACTTAATTTATTAAAATTAATATTAGGAGTAAACCTAGAAGATGAGTTAATACTAACAACTTCTATTAATGATTTTATTGCAAAAAATATAATTTTTGCAAATTCAATAGAAAGTTTTAGCACTGATAAAAATATTGATGTAAAGATTTCCCAAAATTTATTTGATACCAAAAAAATAGAGTACAGACTGGAAAAATCTAAGCAACTTCCAAAACTTTCAGGATTTATAAGTGGAACTTACACAGGATATAACAATGAATTTGATTTTACCAACAAAGCACAGAATTGGTTTGGATCATCTGTTTTTGGAGTAAAATTTGAACTCCCCCTTACTAATGCGAATAAGTTAAATGTATCATCCCAAAAAGCTAAAATTGCAATGGATCAGGCCGCAACAGATCTTGAGGAGCAAAAAGAGAAGACATTTGCAGAAGTCCAACAAAAATTGAACGATTATCAACTTGCTGTTCAATCCCTAAGTGTTAATGAAAAAAATATGAGATTATCAATGTCAATTGAAGAGAAGAACTCTATAAAGTTTTTTGAAGGTTTAGTAACATCTTTTGAACTTAGGCAAGCTCAGCTCCAACTATTGGATTCTCAACAAAAATATTTGAATTCAGTTTTAGAAATTATATCAGTTAAAACAGAATTAGAAACATTATACAACAATTAATCATGAATAAAATTTTTACCCTTTTACTAATCATAATAATAAGTGGATGTAACTCCTCTAGAAATGCATCAATTGAGTCATTAATTGAATCAGGAGATCTAGACGAACTTAAACAAAGAAAGAAAGAATACGTTGATGCAATGAACACTATGAAGGTTGAACTAAACGAGATAAATAATGGAATCTCATTGTTAGATGAAAATGAAAGACTTACACTTGTATCAAAATATGAAATTCAACAAACTGTTTTTAATACTTATATCGAAGCGCAGGCAAACCTAAAAACTAGAAAAAATATAATTATACTTCCCGAGTTTCAAGGTACACTAGAAAAAGTATTGGTTCGTGAGGGTCAAAAAGTAAAAAGAGGCCAGCTTTTAGCAGAAATCAATGATTCAGGTCTTAATGAACAATATGAACAGATGATTATCCAGGCAGATTTTGCTAAGGAGAATTTTGAAAGAACTCAAAGATTATGGGATAAAAATATTGGCTCTGAAATGCAATATTTAAAAAGTAAAACAGATTATGAAGCAAGCAAAAAAATTGTTGAGCAAATGAAAGATAGACTTTCAAAAACAAAAATATATGCTCCGTTTAGTGGAGAAATTGATGAGATTATTTCTAATGTTGGATCTAACTTAATACCAGGTGTTTCTCAGATTCTTAGATTGGTAAATCTAGATAGAATTTATGCAGAGTCTTTCGTTTCTGAAAAATATATATCATTTATTAATGAGGGCACTGAAGCAATTGTTAAGATACCACTATTAAATGTAGAGATAGAGTCCTCAGTCAATCAAACAGGTAACTTTATAAATCCAAGTAATAGGACATTTAGAATTGAAGTTCCTATGGAAAACTTCGATAATAGAATTAAGCAAAACCTTGATGCTAAAATCAAAATTAACATATACAAAAAAAATGATGCTATAGTAATTCCACTTAGAATTGTTAGAGAAGATGCTCTTGGCAAAAATTTTGTTTATTTAATGACTGAGGATAACAAAGAGGGAGTTTATCTGACTTCTAAGCGATTTATCACACTTGGAAATAAGAGTGAAGACAGAGTTGAAGTTATAGGGGGTCTTAATCTTGGAGACATAGTCGTTTTAGAAGGAGCATATAGTGTAGAGGATTCTCAAAGAGTAAAGCTTATAGACTAGGATGGATAAAAAAAATAAAGAGTTTTTTCTTTCAAGCTGGGCAATAAATAATAAGACTATTATTTATGTTTTAATGACTATATTTTTAGTCTCAGGTATTACAGCATATAAAACTATGCCTAGAGAATTATTCCCAGAAATTAATTCCTCAAATATTTTTGTAACAACTATTTTTCCTGGAAACAACGCTGAAGAAATTGAAAAGTTAATAACAGACCCATTAGAACAAGAAATTAAAGGTGTTATTGGACTTATTGAGATTGAATCAACATCAAGTGAAGGTATATCAATTATAAATATAGAATTTGATGACGACATACCTACTGAAGTTGCAAGGCTAAGAGTAAAAGATTTAGTAGATAATGTAACTGTAGGTGACGATTGGCCAACTTTTAATAATGCTAAAGTTGATCCCAATATTTTTGAGTTTGATATAGCTGAAAGATTCCCTGTACTAAATATCAGTTTAGTTGGCGACTATAAGGTTGAAGAATTCAAAGAATATGCAGAGTATCTTGATACTAGAATTGAAAGGCTTCCTGAAGTTAAAACTGTAGAGGTTAGAGGCATACAGGACTTTGAAGTTGAAATTGCTGTGAATCCCTACCAAATGAAAGCTACTAAAACAAGCTTTAGTAATATTATAAATGCAATATCTCAGGAGAATATTACAGTTTCGGCAGGTAGTTTAATTTCAGACGGACAAAGAAGGAATGTAAAAATAATTGGAGAAGTGTCTGATCCAAAAGAACTAAATAGACTAATAGTTAAAAGAGACGATGGTCCTGTTTATCTTGAAGATGTTGCATTGGTAAGTTTTAGGGAGAAAGAAGCAACATCGTTTACTAGATCATTTGACCAAAAGACCGTTATGCTTGAGGTTGTTAAAAGAGGTGGTGAAAATGCAATTTTTGCATCAAATTCAATTCAGGAAATTATAAAAGAAGCCAAAGAGAACTTTTTACCTGAAAATCTTGATGTAGTCATTCAAAATGATCAATCCGAGTATACAATTAATTCAGTTAATGACTTAATGAATAATTTAATCTTTGGAATAATTTTAGTTGTAACTGTTTTAACATTTTTTCTTGGCCTTAGAAATGCCCTTTTTGTTGGGTTTGCAATTCCAATGTCCATGTTTATGTCACTAGTAATTTTATCAGCTTTTGGATTCACTTTAAATAGGATGGTTTTATTTGGACTAGTAATGGGTCTTGGTCTTCTCGTAGATAATGGTATCGTGGTAGTAGAGAACATATACAGACTAATGTCTAAAGAAGGGTTATCAAGAGTTCAAGCTGCAAAATTAGGAATTGGTGAAGTTGCCCTTCCAATTATCGTATCTACTGCTACTACAATTGCTGCATTTATACCTCTTGGCACTTGGCCAGGAACACTTGGTGAATTTATGATATACTTCCCTATTACACTTTCTGCTATTCTAGGATCATCATTGATAGTCGCTATTTTTTTCAATTCAATGTTAGTGTCAAGTTTTATGGATTTAAGTGAGCGAGAAATTAGTAGAACAAATCTTATTAAAATGACATATATTCTTGGAGGGCTTGCTATAGTTTTTGTATTATTTAAAGACACTAGAGCAATAGGATCTCTACTTGCGTTTGTATGTTTTTTATTTTGGGCTTACAAGTATGTTATTAAAAACTCAGCTATAAAGTTTCAAAATACATTGTTGGTAAAATTGGAAAATAGATATAACCAATTTCTATCATTTGCTCTTGCAGGATTTAGACCTTATTTATTTCTGCTTGGAACGATTTCTTTATTCTTTATTTCAATTTTACTAATGGCTATATTTCCGCCTAAAGTTGAATTTTTTCCTGACAATGAACCCCAACAAATACTCGTTTATTTAGAGTATCCTGAAGGTACAGATATTAAGAAAACAAATGAAACTTCAATGCTAATTGAATCAGAGATTTACAAAGTAGTAAATAACTCAAAGTATATCGATAATGGCTATAACTTTTTAGTTGAGTCTGCTATATCTCAAGTAGGGGAGGGTGCTGGAAATCCTGAGACAGATGCTGGTGGTACAGGTGAAATTCCTCATAAAGCCTTGATCACAATGACAATGCGAGAATTCAAATTTAGAAGAGGAATGTCAAGTGAAGAATTAAGAAAGGAGATTCAAGTTGAATTAATTGAAAAGTTTCCAGGAATTGCTATTTCAGTAGAAAAAGATTCTCAAGGACCTCCAGGAGGATACCCTGTAAATATTGAGATTTACGGAGAGGATTACGAACAATTAATTGAAACTGCAATTTCAATGAAGAATTATTTAAATCAGGAGAATATTGAAGGAATAGAACAACTAAAAATTGATGTAAGTAGGAGTAAGCCCGGTCTTGAATTTAATGTAGATAGAGAAAAAGCTGGTGAACTTGGAATTCCTACTGGATTGGTTGGACAAACAATTAGGAATTCAATAATAGGATCCAAAGCAGGAATATATAAGTTGAGAGGGGAAGATTATGAGATTAATGTAAGGTTAGATGAAGAATTTAGAAATGATATAAACTCTATTATTAATCAGAATATTGTTTTTAGAGACCAATCAACTGGTAAGACAAAGGAGGTTCCAATCGCATCGATTGTTGATCAAAGAAATATTACATCATTTAGTGCAATCAAACATATTGATCTTCAAAGAGTAGTTACTTTATATTCATCAATACTTGCTGGATCGAATGCAAATGAAATTGTAAATACTGCCGAAATTGCTTTATCTGGATATGAAGCTCCACAGGGTGTAGAATATAGATTTACAGGAGAAATTAAACAACAATCTGAAAATCAAGAATTTTTATCAGGAGCTCTTTTAACAGGAATAGCGTTAATTATTTTATTACTTGTATTTCAATTTAACTCAATATCAAAACCATTTATTGTTCTTGCATCAATTGTATTAAGCTTTACTGGAGTATTCATGGGTATAATAATTTTTAATTTGACATTTAGCATACTTATGACTATGCTTGGGATAATCTCTCTTACTGGAATTATTGTAAATAATGCTGTTGTGTTAATAGATTATACTCAACTATTATTTGAAAGAAAGAAAATAGATTTAAATATGTCAAAAGATGAAATAGTTGATAAGGTGACAGCAATGGAACTTGTTAAAACAGCAGGTAAAGCAAGACTTAAACCAGTTTTACTTACTGCCATAACAACTATTTTTGGATTGATTCCACTTGCAGTTGGTTTAAATATTGATTTCTTCTCTCTTTTTGCTAATTGGGACCCAAATGTTTACTTAGGTGGAGATAATGTTATTTTTTGGGGGCCTCTTGCTTGGACCGTAATTTTTGGAATAACATTTGCAACTTTTCTTACTTTGATTATAGTCCCATCTATGTATTATATAATACATCTTGCTAGAATTAAACTAAAAAATATCTAGTTATATTTACATAATAATTTATGAATAGAACTAATAACTGCGGTGAATTAACAAAGTCTAACCTAGGTCAAACAGTAAAACTCTCTGGCTGGGTAAATAAAATTAGAGAAAAGGGTTTTATAATTTGGGTTGATTTAAGAGACAGATATGGTATTACTCAACTAGTATTTGATAAAGAAAGATCTAACGATGATATTTTTACCACAGCCAGTAAACTTGGAAGGGAATTTGTAATTGAAGTTGAAGGTTCAGTAATTGAAAGAAAAAGTATTAATGAAAATATTGATACTGGTGAAATTGAAATTTTAGTTACTAGTATAAATATATTGAACAAGTCTTTAACACCACCATTTACAATAGAAAATGAGTCAGATGGAGGGGAAGAATTAAGGATGAAGTATAGGTATCTTGATATACGAAGAGAGCCAATCAAAGAAAACTTAATTTTTAGACACAGTCTATCTCTTGAAGTAAGAAATTATTTATCAGAAAATAATTTCATTGACGTTGAAACTCCTTGTCTAATTAAGTCAACTCCAGAGGGTGCAAGAGATTTTATTGTTCCAAGTAGGTTAAATCCTAATCATTATTATGCTCTTCCTCAGTCTCCTCAAATCTTTAAGCAGCTTCTAATGATAGGTGGTATTGATAAATACTATCAGATCGTAAAATGTTTTAGAGATGAGGATTTAAGAGCTGATAGGCAACCTGAATTTACTCAAATTGATTGTGAAATGTCGTTTGTTAATCAAGAGGATGTTTTTCAACAATTTGAAGGTTTAATGAAAAGAATATTTTCAAAATTTTTAGGTTCTGACAATGTAACTTTTAACAGAATGACATATGAGTCTGCCATAGAAAAATATGGAACTGATAAACCCGACTTGAGATATGAACTTTTAATTCATAACATTTCAGATGAGGTAAAGGGTAAAAACTTTCAAATTTTTGATAATAATGAAATAAGTGTTTGTTTAAAGGTTGAAGGAAAATCTGATCTTAGTAGAAAAGAAATTGATAAAATTACTGATTGGGTTAAAAGACCTCAAATAGGAGCTTCAGGATTATTATGGATAAAACACACAAATGACGCCTCATTTAAATCTTCATTCGATAAGTTTTTTTCAGATTCAGATTTAAGAGTTATTTCTGAAAAAATTTCCTCAAAACCTGGAGATATAATTTTTATTATGTCTGGAGAATATAAAAAAACACTTGAACAATTAGGCTCACTTAGAATTGAATTAGCAAGTATGTTTAGTTTAATTGATAAAGAAAAGATTTGTCCTTTATGGGTAACTGACTTTCCTTTATTTGAATGGGACGAAGAAGAAAAAAGATTCTTTTCAATGCATCACCCTTTTACTTCACCAAAACCAGAATTCATAGATATTCTAGATAAAGATCCTGGTAAAGTTTTAGCAAATGCATACGATTTAGTCTTAAATGGAAATGAGATTGGAGGTGGTTCAATTAGAATTCATGATTTTGACACACAAATGAAAGTTTTTGAATTATTAGGCATGAGTAAAGAAGAGTACACAAGTCAATTTGGTTTTTTAATTGAGGCCCTGAAGTATGGTGCACCACCTCACGGTGGTATTGCCTTTGGACTTGATAGACTCTCTGCTGTTCTTAAAGGAAAGGATGTAATTAGAGACTTTATTGCTTTCCCTAAAAATAATAGTGGAAAAGACTTAATGATTGATGCTCCATCAAAATTAACTAAAGATCAGTTAAAAGATTTATCTCAAAAATAAATGAAGATTTTTGTTAAAATATTATCCTATTTAGTTTTTATAGGTGTATTTGTTGGAATTCTTTCAAAAGAATTAGTAGGTGATCAAACAGGAGATATTATCATTGGAGTATCTGTCTTAGTAGGAACCTTAATTTTCATGCCATTATTTCTTGCAATTAGATGGAAAGGAAAAAAGCTGAAAGACTATACTCTTAGTAACGAAAACTTAAAAAAAATGAGAGAGAAAGCTGATGACTTTAATCTCTGATTTTTTTAAAGAAGCTGTCAAGTAATTCTTTAGACTCTGCCTCTAAAACACCTTTAATAATTTTAATATCTCTATCTACATTTACTGTCTGACTTGAGAAGCCTCTTTTTAGGTCTGATGCACCATAGACTATAGTTTTAATCTTTGACCAGTAAATAGCTCCATAACACATAATACACGGCTCAAGTGTTGAATATATAGTACACTTTTCTAAATTCTTACTATTCAAATTGTTTTGAGCTGATGTAATAGCAATTAATTCAGCATGAGCTGTTGAGTCATTTAATAATTCAACCATATTTGAAGACCTTGAAATAATTTCGTTATTGTGAACAATAACACACCCAACAGGAACTTCACCTTTAAAAAATGCATATTTTGCCTCTTGAAGGGCTTTTTTCATAAATTGATTATGATTTAGTTCCATCTAGCTAATTTACAAAATAGGGGCATTTGAATTAACGAACATTTATCTTTGTATATTAATAAAATATTCATGGATTAATGGAGAACTCAAAGAATCTTTTTTTATTGGATGCTTATGCATTAATTTATAGAGGATATTATGCTTTTATTAAAAATCCAAGGATTAATTCAAAAGGGACTGATACTTCTGCTATTTTAGGTTTTATGAATTCTTTATTTGAGATAATAAGAACACAAAATCCAGATTACCTAGCAGTTGCATTTGATAAAGGTGGATCTCTAACTCGTTCTGAAATGTTTGAGGAATATAAAAGTAACAGAGATAAAACACCTGAACCAATTCTCGTTGCAATTCCATATATCAAAAAAATATTAGGAGGGATGAAGATTCCAATTCTTGAAAAAGAAGGTTTTGAAGCGGATGACATAATTGGAACTGTTGCAAAAGATGCTGAGGAGAATAATTTTAAAGTTTATATGGTTACACCTGATAAGGACTTTGCTCAACTAGTTTCAAATAATATTTTTTTATGTAAGCCCGCTAGAATGGGAAATAGTATGGAAATTTGGGGAGTAGATGAAGTTAAAGATAAGTTTGAAGTTCAATCGCCTGATCAAGTAATTGATTATCTCGGAATGATGGGTGACTCAGTTGATAATATTCCTGGACTTCCTGGTGTTGGTGACAAAACTGCAAAAAAGTTTATTAAACAATATGGTAGTTTAGAAAATTTACTTCAAAATGCTCATGAAGTAACAGGTAAGCTTGGTGAAAAGATACTTGAGAATAAAGAATTGGGTGTATTATCAAAAAAATTAGCAAAAATTATCTTGGATGTTCCAATTGATTACAATCTAGATGAGTTTAAATTATCAGATCCAGATAAAGACATAGTCTTAAAAGTATTTGACGAGTTAGAATTTAGAAGAATAAAAGAGACTTTTTTTAAAATTTTTGGAACTAATTCTAGCAAATTAGAGGAAAAAGGTGCTGAAGTTGTCCAGGGAGATTTGTTTAGTGAAACATACAATTTAGATTCAAATAAAGAAAACTTAGATGACTCAAAGTCAATATATCAAATAATAGAATCATTTGAAGAGTTAAAATTATTAGTAGAGAAAATGATGGAGCAAGAAATTGTAGCATTTGATACTGAAACAGAGGGATTAAATGCCCTTGAAACAAATATTGTAGGAATATCTTTTTCTTGGCGAAAGGGAATAGGTTATTATTTACCTATAAAAAATAATAAATCAGTCTATGAAAAATCATTTGAAATTTTAAAACCCTTTTTTGAATCTACTAAAATTATTAAAGTTGGACACAATATAAAATTTGACATCCAAGTATTACTGAAGTATAATGTTAAAGTTTCGTCTCCAATATATGATACAATGGTTGCACACTATCTTATTAATCCGGATATGAGACATAATTTAGATACTCTTTCTGAATCTTATCTTAATTATTCTCCAATTTCAATTGAATCTTTAATAGGGAAGAAAGGAAAAAATCAAATATCAATGAGGGATGTTTCAATTGATAAAATTAAAAATTATGCAAGTGAAGATGCAGATATAACTCTTCGGCTGAAAGGTATTTTTGACAAAGAAATTGAAGTTAATAATTTAAGTAAAATTTTTTATGATATTGAGATTCCAATGATCAATGTATTGAGCGAAATGGAAGCAGAGGGGATAAAAATAGATACTAGCTATCTAAAAAAACTCGATAAAGAATTTGAAGATGACTTAGAAAAATTAAAAAAAGAAATTTTTAAAAAATGTGGTGAAGAATTTAATTTAAACTCCCCCAAACAACTTGGTGAAATTCTATTTGATAAGTTAAAGTTAGTTAGCAAGCCAAAAAAAACGAAAACTGGTCAATATTCTACTTCAGAGGAAGTTCTTTCAAGTTTAGCTAATGATCATAGGATTATAGAAAATATTCTTGAATGGAGATCTCTTGATAAACTTCAAAATACTTATGTGAGATCTTTACCTAACGAGGTAAGTAATTTAACTAAAAGAGTACATAGTAGTTTTAATCAAACTGTAACTACAACCGGAAGACTCTCAAGTAATAATCCTAATTTGCAAAACATTCCAATAAGAACCGCCAACGGACAGAAAATCAGAAAGGCTTTTATACCTAGAAATAATGATTATATAATTATGGCGGCTGATTATTCACAAATTGAATTAAGAGTAATTGCATCTATAAGTAATGAAGAAAATATGATTGATGCATTTGTTAATAATCAAGATATTCATACAATTACTGCCTCCAAAATATATAATGTTGATCCAGAAAATGTAAGTCGTGAACAAAGGGGAAATGCAAAAACAGTAAATTTTGGAATTATTTATGGAGTCTCAGCATTTGGACTTAGCCAACAGACTGATTTAAATAGATCAGAGTCTAAACAAATGATAGATAACTATTTCTTAAACTATCCTGGTTTAAAAAAATATATGTCTGATCAGATTGATTTTGCAAGAAATAATGGATATGTTGAAACTATAATGGGAAGGAGAAGATATCTACAGAATATAAATTCTCAAAATAATATGCTCAGAAGCGGTGCTGAAAGAAATGCGATTAATGCACCTATACAGGGTAGTGCAGCTGATATTATCAAAATTGCGATGATAAATATTAATTCTGAGTTTAAAAAACAGTCCTTTAAGTCAAAAATGCTTCTCCAAGTTCATGATGAGCTTGTATTTGATGTACATAATTCTGAGAAAGATAGGATTCAAGATATTGTTAAAACAACAATGGAATCAGCTGTTAAGCTTAAAGTACCTCTAAAAATTGACCTAGAATTTGGCAAAAACTGGTTAGAAGCACATTAATTAAAAAAAAGTTTTTTTAAAATTCATTAAAATAGTACATTTGCACGCCAAGAATTAATAATAATATTAATGACTAGAACTAGTTACAAGACAATTTCGGCAAATAGAAAAACAGTCAATAAGGACTGGGTTCTTGTTGATGCCTCCGAATTGCCATTAGGAAGGACAGCATCTATTGTTGCTAAACTGCTAAGAGGTAAACATAAAACCAATTTTACTCCCCACGTCGATTGTGGTGATAATGTTGTTGTAATCAATGCTGAAAAAGTTTCTTTATCTGGTGACAAATGGTCGCAAAAGCAATACATTAGTCACACAGGGTATCCAGGAGGTCAAAGAATTATTAGTGCTGATAAACTTCACAAAAAGAATAATATTAAGCTTGTAGAGAAAGCTGTTAAAGGAATGCTTCCTAAAAACAAGTTAGGTGCAGATTTATTTAGAAATCTAAAAGTATTCCCAGGTTCTGAACATGATCACGAAGCACAAAAGCCAAAACCAATTGATGTTAATAGTAAAATATAATGGAAGTAATTCATAAAATAGGAAGAAGAAAGACATCTGTTGCAAGAGTCTACATGTCAGAAGGCAAAGGTGACATAACAGTTAATAAAAAATCTTACTCTGATTTTTTTAGTACAGCCACTCTTCAATACAAAATATTACAACCATTTAACTTGACTGACACTAAAGGTAAGTTTGATTTATCCATAAACGTTAAAGGTGGTGGGGTAAACGGTCAAGCAGAGGCAGTAAGACTAGCTATTTCAAGAGCTTTAGTTGAATTTAATGAAGAATTTAAATCAACATTAAAAGCTGAGGGGTTAATGACTAGAGATCCTAGAATGGTTGAGAGAAAGAAATTTGGGCAAAAGAAAGCTAGAAAAAAATTCCAATTCTCAAAAAGATAAAATATGGCAAATACTGAAGTTAAAGAATTATTGGATGCTGGTGTTCATTTTGGACACTTAACCAGAAAATGGAATCCTAATATGGCACCATATATTTATATGGAAAGAAATGGAATTCACATAATTAACTTATACAAAACAGCAGCAAAACTTAATGACGCGGTTAATGCTATCAAAAAAATTGTTTTATCTGGAAGAAAAGTTTTATTTGTAGCTACAAAGAAGCAAGCGAAAGATATTGTTGCAAATAAAGCAAACTCTGTTAACATGCCTTATATAACTGAGAGATGGCCTGGAGGGATGCTTACAAATTTTGTTACTATTAGAAAAGCTGTAAAAAAAATGAATGCAATTGACAGGATGAAATCTGATGGTACTTTTGAAACACTTTCAAAAAAAGAAAAACTTCAAGTTGACAGACAAAGGGCAAAACTTGAAAAAAACTTAGGTTCAATATCTGATATGACAAGGCTTCCTGGTGCCATATTTGTGGTTGATACTTTGAATGAGAAAATATCTGTTCAAGAAGCACAAAAATTGAAAATTCCAATTTTTGCAATGGTTGACACGAATTCTGATCCAAATGATGTTGATTTTATTATACCTTCAAATGATGATGCTTCAAAATCTATTGAAAAAATTCTTGATATCGTCTGTAATGGAATTCAAGAATCATTAGATGAGAGAAAGAAAGAAAAAGAAATTGCTGAACAGAAAAAGTTAGAAGAAGATGCTAAAGAAGGTGATGATACTGAGACTTCTGAAGAAGAATAATTAATCTTTAAATTTAATCAAATTGAAAATAACTGCATCTGATGTAAATAAGTTAAGACAATCCACTGGAGCTGGTATGATGGATTGTAAGAAAGCTCTTGAAGAATCTAATGGAGATTTTGAAAAGGCTGTAGAAATTCTCAGAAAAAAAGGACAAAAAGTTGCTGCTAATAGAGCTGATAGAGAATCTTCTGAAGGAGTTGTCCTCGCGAAAGTAAGTGATGACAATACGTATGGAATTATTATTTCATTGAACTGTGAAACAGATTTTGTAGCTAAAAATGAAGAATATATTCAACTTGCACAGAGTCTCGCAAGTCATGCTTTAAATTACAGTGATAAAGATTCATTTCTCAATTCAGAATTTGAAGGTATGAAAGTATCTGATAAACTTCTAGAACAAACAGGTGTGATAGGTGAAAAAATTGAAATTGGTTCTTTTGAATATTTAGAATCTGAATTTGTCGGATCATATGTTCATGCTGGTAGTAAAATTGCATCTATTGTTGGACTTTCGGAAAAGTTTGATAATGCCGACGAAGTATCTAAAGATATATCTATGCAGGTCGCTGCAATGAATCCAGTTGCTTTAGATGAAAACAGCGTTAGTCAAGAAATTATAGAAAAGGAAATTGAAATAGCAAAAGATCAACTGAGACAAGAAGGAAAGCCAGAAGAGATGTTAGATAATATCGCTAAAGGAAAATTAAAAAAGTTTTTTAAGGAAAATACTCTTGTAAATCAGCAATTTATTAAAGATAACAAACAGAGTATATCTGATTACCTTAAATCTAAGTCAGAGAACGCAAGTGTAACTGGATTTGCTAGAATTGGATTAGTCTAACTAAAAAGGAAGATCATCTTCCGTTAAATCATCACTTTTTGATTTGCTGGTATCCTCCATAGTTATGTCTTCAGGAGGTGAATCCATGACTTGATCATCTAAAGATTCGATTCTCCAGCCCTGTATAGAATTAAAATATTTAATTCCTTGATCGGGACTTTCCCACTCTCTACCCCTAATATTGATTCCAATTCTTACAGTTTGTCCAATACTGTAGTTATCTAATAATTCACAGTTATTTTGGATAAATTCTATTAAAATATGTTGAGGATATTGTTCTTCTGTTGTTAGAACAAGTTCTCTTTTTCTAAAACCGTTATCGCCATATGTCTTAGTATCTCCAATTAGCTTAATTTTTCCTAGTAATTCCATTATAAATAAAGTTTAATTTTTTCCATTATATTGACAAACTCATCATCGCTAAGTTTAATCTTTGATTTAAAAGACATGTCGTCCATTTTATTTATTGGTATCAAATGAACATGAACATGAGGGACTTCAAGTCCTATAACACTTATACCAACTCGTTTGCAATCTACCGCTTTTTTTAGTGCTTTAGCAATTTTTTTTGAAAAAATCATTAGACCGTTATAAGTTTCATCATCAAGATCAAATATCTTATCTACTTCAATTTTAGGGATGCATAATGTATGACCTACAGCATTTGGATTTATGTCAAGAAATGCATAATAGTTCTCATCTTCATAAACCTTATAAGATGGAATCTCTCCTTTAATAATTTTTGTGAAAATTGATGCCATTACCTTGAAATTTCAAGAATTTCAAATTTAACATTACCATTTGGGATAGAAATTTCTGCAATATCTCCAACCTTTTTCCCCAGAAGTCCCTTCCCTATTGGAGAGTCAACTGAAATTTTTCCTTTTGCAAGGTCGGCTTCACTTTGTGCTACTAACTTATATTCCATTGAAGCAGAGTTATTAAGATTTTTAATTTTAACAGTAGATAATACTAAAACTTTTGATGTATCAAGCTTTGTTTCATCAATAATCCTTGCATTTGAAAGTGTTTCTTCCAATTTAGAGATTTCAAGCTCTAAAAGACCCTGTGCCTCTTTTGCAGCATCATACTCAGCATTTTCACTCAAATCACCCTTATCTCTTGCCTCAGCAATAGCCTGGGATGCAAGTGGACGCTCAACATCTTTTAGTTGATCTAGTTTCTTTCTAAGCTTTTTTAATCCTTTTTCTGTATAGTATGATATCTTACTCATATTCAATGCAAAAATCCCCTGTTAAAGGGGACATTTACTCTAATTTACGAAATATTTTTGATTAAAACTTAACGTCTAAACCTACAAGGATATTAATCCCAGATTGTGGATAGTAATAGGTTCCTTCATAGGTTTTTATTTGATTATCTTCCTGAACATCATATGAATAATAACCACCATATGCAGAGTATTTATAATCAAATAAATTATTGACTAAGACCTTAAACTTTATATCGTCTGATATATTTGGTAAATCTATATCATGAACAAAATTCATATCATTTATAAAAAATGATTCTAATTTAGAGATTGGTGAGTTGGTTTGAGCAAAAAATTGTTCACCTACATACTTTGATCGCAACGAAATTAAAACTTTTTTGTTTGGATTGAAATTTAGAATATTGTTAACAATTAAATTAGGTGAGTAAGCTAAATCCGTGTTCCCAAAATTTTTCAGATTTCCATCAAATGTTGAATAAAAATCCTTATTCTTATTTTCACTAAGAGA
>Ga0208390_1000364_pt1 | contig 16049 bp, 16 predicted proteins | sample Knorr_S7_td_Surf_FD_185594 | JGI IMG/M metagenome (GOLD analysis project Ga0208390, IMG submission 185594) | Marine microbial communities from Southern Atlantic Ocean transect - Knorr_S7_td_SurfaceA_ad_6m_LV_A (SPAdes) (version 2) | ecosystem: Environmental > Aquatic > Marine > Oceanic | place...
CAGAAAGTGACTTAGAGACCCTTCTCAAAATCGTCTTCAAAAGATACTCTCTTTCGATTTGAAGACTTACCACTATTTTTTGAGTTTCTTTCACCTCTGTTGTTTCTGTTATTAGATCTGTTTCTTGGGGGCCTTCGATCGTTGGATTTTTTGCTACCCTCGCTTACAGCATCATCGGGAACATCTAAATCTTCAACAGGAGAAAGGCTAACTTTTCCATTCTCAATTGAATCTACTTTGACCTTGATCTTATCTCCCACTGTTACAACTGATTCTGTATTGTTTACTCGTTTTGTAGAGTGAAATTTTGAAACATGTAAAAGCCCATCTCTACCTGGCAAAATATTTACAAATGCACCATAAGTTGCAACACTTACAACTTCTCCATCATATTCTGCCCCAACTTCCGCTTCAGGTGGATCGATTATTAACATAACCATTTCTTTACCTGCTGCTATTGCTTCTTCTTCAGTTGACCCAAGAGTTAAAATACCATCATCGTCAATTTCGACAGAACATCCAGTTTCTTCCTCGATTTTCTTGATATTTTTACCTTTTGGACCAATGACTTCACCAATTTTGTCTTTAGGAAGTTCTATAGTTTCAAGTCTTGGTGCATTACCAGAAAGACTTTCTGCTGGTTCAGCAATGGTATCTTCCATAATGTCGAGTATGTGATGTCTTGCATCCATAGCTTGATTTAATGCTTTTCTTAATACATCAGCAGGCAGACCTTCTATTTTCATATCTAGTTGTAATGCAGTAATGACATTTCTTGTTCCAGCAACTTTAAAATCCATATCGCCAAGAGCATCTTCAGCACCCAAGATATCTGTGAGAGTAACATAGGTATCATCTTTAGAAATTAGCCCCATAGCGATACCTGCAACATGTTCTCTAATAGGAACACCCGCAGCCATTAATGACAAGCTAGATGCACATACTGAAGCCTGAGAAGTAGATCCATTTGAAGAAATTGCTTCACTCACGACTCTGATAGTGTATGGAAAGTCAACTTTTGGAGGAATTACAGGAACTAATGCCTTTTCAGCTAATGCACCGTGTCCAATTTCTCTTCTCTTTGGGCCTCTCATTGGATAAGCTTCTCCTGTTGAGTATGGAGGGAAATTATAATGATGCATATATCTTTTTGATGTCACTGTATCAATAGTATCTAGCATTTGTTCAAGCCTTGACATACCTAAAGTTGTAATATTCAAAACCTGTGTTTCTCCTCTTAAAAATAACGAAGAACCATGAACAGTTGGAAGTAAGTTTATCTCAGCAGATATATTTCTAATATCAGTTGGAGTTCTTCCATCTAATCTAGCACCACCACTTAAAACTCTATCTCTAACTGTGTTTTTAACGATCGACTTAAAAGCTAATTTAATTGCTTTAGTATTGTCATCTTCTTCATCTAAGAATTTCTCAACAGCTAGCTCTTGAAGCTCACTTTGTTTTTCACTTCTTTCAGCTCTATCTGTTATAACCATTGCTGCTTCAATATCGGAGCCAAAAGCTTCACTAATTTGCGACTTTAGTTCTTCTGAGTAGTCTTCAACAATAGGCCAGTCGATCTCAGGTACATCTCTCTTAGCAACTAATTCTTTTTGAGCTTCTATTAATTTCGCAATAAATTCCTTAGACATATCAATACCATCTGCAACAATATTTTCTGATGGTGCAGCACTGCCTTCATCAATTTTATTAAAAGCATTGTCTGTTGCTCCAGCCTCAACCATTACAATATCTATTTCACCTTTAGGGTTTAGGCTTCCTGCAACAACCATATCAAAAACTGATTCTTCTAATTCAGTATTTGTAGCTTGTACTACCCAGTTGTCATTAATTAAAGACATTCTTACAGCGCCTACAGCTGACTCAAGTGGAACCCCTGCTAATTGAAGACCTAATGATGCAGCATTGAGAGCTAAAATATCATATTCATTTTCGTTATCAACACTTAAAACCGTTGCAATTATTTGTGTTTCACATCTAAAACCATCTTTAAAAGAAGGTCGCAGAGGTCTATCTATTAATCGACAAGCTAATATAGCTTTTTCTGTTTGCCTACCCTCTCTTCTGAAAAATCCTCCAGGAATTTTTCCAGCGGAGTACATTCTTTCTTCTACATCCACTGTTAAAGGGAAAAAATCAATACCATCCCTTACACTTTTATTAGCAACTGTTGTCACTAAAACTGTTGTATCACCTGATGTAACAACTACAGAACCAGGTGCTTGCAGAGCTAATTTACCTGTTTCAAATCCAATTTCTGTATTACCAATATTTACTTTTACATTATCGATCGACATATAACCTCTTTCGTGACCAAGGTTATTAATTGTCAGCTTTCAACAAAAGCTCTCAATTAACAACGCAAGGTCAAATTTATTATCTTCTTAAGCCAAGTTTATCTATAAGATCACGGTATCTTTGTACATCTTGATTCTGAAGGTACTGAAGTAATCTCTTTCTTTTACCAACAAGCATTAATAATCCTCTTCTTGTGTGGTGGTCTTTTTTATGTGTTTTCAAATGATCTGTTAAATGATCGATTCTATTACTCAATAAAGCAACCTGAACTTCAGCAGAACCAGTATCTGTATCGGATTTACCGTATTCTTTTATAATTTCTTGCTTTGTTTTCATTCGAGATAATAATAGTAGCTGCTATGTCTAATGTGAGATTATTTAATTTTTATTAATATCTTCAATATCTTTAGATATTTGTTGAGTTAATTCATCAATACTTGAGAATTTTATTTCATCTCTTATAAATTTTTTAAATTGTACAGTTAAATCAGCACCATAAACATCGTCGTTAAAATCAAAAATATGTACTTCTAAACTTTGCTTAACACCTTCAGATACTGTAGGTTTATATCCAATATTCATAATTCCTTGGTAAAGATTTCCATTTAAGAACACGTCTACTTTGTATACTCCATTTTTGGGTATTTGAATATTCTTATCTATGTTCAAATTTGCAGTAGGAAATCCAATCTTAGAACCTCTTTGATCACCTTTGATAACAGTTCCGCTTATAGAATATTCATAACCCAAAGCTTGATTAGCCTGTTCAACAAAACCTTCACTCAAAAATGACTTAATTAAGGTTGAAGAAATTTTTTTATTGTTGTGTTCATAATCATCAATAGTATGTACAGAATCTTCACCAAAATATTTAATTAAGTAATCGACGTCACCCTCACGGTTTGCACCAAATTTAAAATCATTACCTACATAAATATTTTTAGCTTTCATATTGTTTTTTAACATCTCACAAAAAGATTTAGGTGAAAACTTCATTACATGTTCAAAATTAATAAATACTAAATTACTAGGTTCAAATTTTTTAAATAATTCAATCTTCTCATTATTGGTTGTAAGTAGCTTATGTTCATTATTGAATAATTTTTTTGGAAGTATATCAAAAGTAACTATTTGAAATAAATTACTTGCTTCTTTTGTAAATTTTAATAGTTCCTGATGACCTAAATGTACTCCATCAAATCCACCAATACACACATCTGTAATGAAATCATCAATAAAATTATCGGAAGTAAAATTTTTATATATTCTCATAAGAGTACTTTTTCTGGTTTGTAATATTTCTCATTAAAAGGTTTATAAATTGCCACAATATTGCTCTCGATAGATATTATATAATTTTCTTCATTTGAAAACATATTTCTAGGTAGAAGTTGACCATTTTTTATTGTTTCATGCATTTCCACATCTAGTTCAATTTTTGGTAAATTTAAAACCTCTGCCCAATCTATTGACAATATTTTTGAGTTGTGATTTATAGCTTCAACATTTGTATTTAGACTCTTATGATTAATATTTAAATTACCAACAGCTGTCCTTGTGAGTGTTGACACTATTGCATAAGTGTTTAGATACTCACCTAATTGTTGAACAATGCTTCTAATATATGTTCCCTTACTTACTGTTATCTCAAAAGAAACTTTATTATCTAATAGTTCTAACAATTCTGTTCTTTCTACAAATATTTTTCTATCAGGAATTTCTACATCTTGATTTTGACGTGCATATTTATATAATCGTTTTCCTTTTACTTTAATTGCTGAATAAATTGGTGGAGTCTGGGTAGACTCACCAACCAAATTAGTAAGAAATTCTTGTATTTGAGGTTTTAACTTTTTTGTACTTATATCATCATGTTTTGTAATTTCTGAGTCAACATCAAGAGTTGGAGAAGAGTAACCTAATATTGCAATTACTTTATAAGTTTTATTTGTGTTATCTATGTAATCAAATAATTTTGTATACCCATTAGTAGCTAGGAGCATTAAGCCATCTGCGTTTGGATCTAAGGTACCTGAGTGACCTACTTTTTTAAATTTAAAATTTTTTTTTAATTTAGTACATAGATCTTGAGAGGTCCATGTTTTTGGTTTGTCTAATAGATAAAAGTTAGACTTGTGACTTAATTGCATTCTTAACTTTATTTTTTATTTCTTCCATACTTAAATTTGTAGAAAATCCAGACGCTGCTTTATGTCCACCGCCACCAAACAGAGAAGCAATCTGTTGAACATCTAACGCATTACGAGACCTTAAGCTTCCTTTAAATGATTTATCTTCTTGTTCTTTTAACAATAAAGCCACGCTTGATTCTTTCACCAATCTAATTGAATCAATTAAAAAATCTGTTTCAGAAGATGCAATATTGTAATTTAGATAATCTTCTTGTAAAACATACGAAACAACTAATTCTTCTTCTTCATATAATTCAATTCTGTTTAAAACTTTACTTTGTAGCTTGATTGCATTCATAGGAATAGACCCATAAATATTATCACTTATACTTGTAAGCTCAGCACCACTTAACATTAGTTTTGATGCGATTTCAAATACTTCATTATCTGTATTTGAATATTGAAATCTACCTGTATCAGTGATTAATCCTGTCATAAGACAATTGGCAATATTCTTGTCAATGTCTATGTTTGCAGAAAGAATTTCTCTGAATAGTACTTGTGTAGTGCTGGCAGCATTTGAATCAATAACCTGAATATCACCAAAGGAAGGATTGATATGGTGATCTACAACAATGACTCTTTTAGCATTTAATGCTAAATCTTCTAAATCACCAAGTCTTTCCGAGTTTCCACAATCAAAAACATATATATTGTCATAATTTTCCTTTGGCTTATCCATAATTAATTCAATAGGTAAGTGATTTAAATTAGAGGGAACGTTACCTTTAATATGAAAAGATACGTCGGAATCTATGCCTTTGTTGTCCAGTATTAATTTAAATGCTAAGGCAGAACCCAAAGCATCGCCGTCAGGGTTTATATGGCCTGTAATTAAATTAGAGGAATCTTTAATATCTTCAAAAAGTTTACTCATTCTCAATAGTCCTATCTAACAGTTCGTTAATTCTTAGAACATTATTAAATGTACTATCAACTTCAAAAATGATTTTGGGTACATTTTTTGTTGTCATTTCTCTTGCTAATACTTTTTGAATTTTTGTTCTATTTTTCTCGAGTGCAGTTTTTAAAGACCCTTCATTACCATCAAGTGTTGAAACAAATACCATTGATTTCTTTAGATCTGGTGAAGTAGATACATGAGTAATAGTTGCTTTGTTCAGGACTGGATCAGAATTTCTTAAAAGTGCGCTTGAGATAATTTTTTGAATTAGGGGGTTTATTCTATTTATTCTTCCACCACGTGTTTGATTACTCATTGTTTTTTTCTAAACTTCTACTTCTCCAAGTATCTCTATTGTGTCGCCTTCTTTAATATCTTTATAATCTGAAAGACCGATACCACACTCAAGACCTTCGTTAACAACTTCAACATTGTCTTTAAATCTTCTTAATGAAACTATGGTGCCTTCATAAATTACTACACCCTCTCTTAGCAGTCGTGCCTTTGCGTCAAGCTCTACTCTACCTTCAGAAACTACAGAACCAGCAACTACACCAACTTTTGGTGCACGGAATGTAGTTTTAACTTCAACCATGCCAATAATTGCTTCTTCAGTTTTTATAGTCATTTGTCCAAGTACCGCTTCAGAAATATCGTCTAGCAATTCATAAATGATATTGTATGTTCTTACGTCAATACCTTTGCTCTGAGCCATATTTCTTGCCTGACTATCAGGTCTAACATTAAAACCAATGATAAGAGAATCTGTGGCACTGGCTAAATCAACATCAGATAATACAATTCCCCCTACTGCTGAGTGAACAACTTGAATATTTACATCATCTGTCGCTAATTTGTTAATACCATCTTTAATTGCTTCAACTGAACCGTTGGTGTCAGCTTTTAAAATTATATTTACTGTATTTAATTCACCTTCTTGTAAAAGTTTCATCATGTCACTAACTCGTGACTCAACTGAAAATGATGAGTTGTCATGCTCTTTTAATTTTGTTTTATTTTCTTCAGCTTTTGCCTTAGCCTCTTTTTGATTTTTAACAGAAACAAATTGATCACCAGCAGTTGGTGATTCATCCCAGCCAATTATATCTATTGGAGAACCTGGCTCTACAGACTTTACTGTTTTATTGTTGTGATCAAACATTGACTTCACTCTACAAAATGCCTGACCAGCATAAAGAAAATCACCTTGTTTTAGAGTACCTCTCGTAACTATTACCGTAGCAACATTACCTCTACCAACTTCCATGCGTGATTCAACAATATACCCGGATGCATTTGTATTATAATTTGCTTTTAGTTCTTCTATTTCTGCTACGAGTGCAAGTGTTTCAAGCAAATCATCAACTCCATCACCTTTAAGTGCGGAAACTTCGACTACAGGTGTATCTCCACCTAAGTCTTCAGAAATTACTTCATATTTTGTAAGCTCAGCTTTAATCATAGATGGATTAGCTTCAGGTAGATCACACTTATTTATGGCGACAACTATGGGTACATCTGCAGCTTTTGAGTGGTTGATCGCTTCAATTGTTTGAGGCATGACTCCATCATCAGCAGCTACTACTAAGACAACTATATCAGTCACATTTGCACCTCTAGCTCTCATTTGTGTAAATGCTTCGTGACCAGGGGTATCAATAAAAGTAATTCCTGACTCTCCAGTATCTACTTTATAAGCTCCAACGTGTTGTGTTATACCACCAGCCTCACCATCTGCAACTTTTTCATTTCTTATATAATCCAACAAGCTAGTTTTACCATGGTCCACATGACCCATAACTGTAATTATTGGTGCTCTTAAATTTAATTTATCTGGATCATCTTCAAAGTTTTGAAATTCAATAATATCTTTTCTTGAAACTGTTACTTCATCTATCAAATCAGGAATCAGATTGTACTTTTCAAAAAGTTTTTCGATATCACTATCATCTAAAGGTGTATCTATAGCTTTCATTATTCCTAGACCCATTAAATCACCTACGATTTGTGTGGCTTCAACTTCTATAAGTGAGCTAATTCTTTCTGGAGATGAATTCCTAGACACTTCAATAATCTGTACATCATCTTCTACATCTAGTTGTGGTTCAGCTTCTGGTTCATCCTGACTAGATTCTTCTTGTTCAGAGACTTCCTCAGGTTCAGCTTCTGGTTCATTCGCTGGTGTTAAAGCTAATTTGACTAATTCTTCTTCCTCTTCCGTTAAGCCAGATGAAGCAGTTTTTACTTCTATACCAAGCACTTTTGCTTGATGTAATATGTCAGCTGATGCTAAATCAAGTTCCTTTGCGATTTGGTGAATTCGCTTTTTAGCCATTTACTCTTCCTCTTTTGACGCACTCTCTTCTTCGTCAGATTCCTCTATTTGTGGAGAGTCTCCAAGTCCTTCTATATCTATTTTATAACCAGTTAATTTCGCAGCTAAGCGAGCATTTTGCCCTTCTTTTCCTATTGCTAGAGAAAGTTGGCTATCTTTTACAACTACTCTTGCTGTTTTTAAATCTTCATCTATCTCAACTTCATCAATATCAGCAGGCCCAAGAGCTTCTTTGATGAACCTTACTTTGTCTTCTCTCCATTCAACAACATCTAGTTTCTCGCCTCTTAACTCGTTTACAATTTGTCTTACTCTATTACCTCTTGATCCAACACAAGCACCTTTGGGATCTACATTTGGGTCGTTTGAAAATACAGCAATTTTTGTTCGGCTGCCGGGTTCTCTTGCAATAGCTCGTAATTCTACTGTTCCATCTGTCAATTCAGGAACTTCAAGTTCTAGCATTCTTTGTACAAATTCGGCCCTACTTCTACTGACAATAATTGGTACTCCTTTAGCATCTTCTCTTACCTCTGTAATAAGTGCCTTTACCCTATTGCCTCTTTCTAATCTTTCAAATGGTACCCTTTCGCCAGCTGGTATAACTGCTTCAGCATCTTGAAGATCAAGTATTGTTTGATTAAATCTTGGATCAAATTGAGTTACTATACCAGTGACAAGTTCTCCCTCTCTGCCGATATAAGCATCAAGCACAGTTGCTCGTTTTGCATCTCTAATTTTTGTAGTCATCATTTGTTTAAAAGATTGTGCAGCTATTCTTCCAAATTCATCTTCATCTAATTCAACTTTCCATTCTTCAATGACATTTCCCTCGTTGTCTAGCTCTTGAGCATATATAAGAACTTCTCCAGAATCTGGATTTAAAGTAACACGTGCTTCCTCTGCAGCTCCAGGTATTCTCATATAGGCTGACCTAAATGCTGAAACAAGTGCTTCATACATGCTTTCAACAGCTACACCTTTTTCTAGTGCTAATGCCTCAATTGCTTGTTTGCTCTCATTACCTAATTTCATTTTTATCCTTTTACTTTTTCTTTAAATTGTTTAAATTCAATTTTCGCATTTTTTATGTTAGAAAAATTAATTACAATGTCTTCTGAGTCGATAATTAATTTGATTTCTTGTTCGCTAACAGATCCTATATAACCTTCTAAGACATAGTTACCTTTTATAGGTTCAAATAATTTAATTTTTACAAGTTGACCTAGAGCTAATTCAAAATGTCTGTGTGTTTTTAATTTTCTTTCAATTCCTGGACTTGAAACAATCATTTCATACGATCCTTTTTCGATACCCATATTTTCGAGAAGCCTTTGAAGTTGTTTATTTAATCTTGAGGTTAAATCTACATCTATTTCATAATTACTAACTATGAAAACCTCAACTCTGGAGATAGCAGGGTAATTTCCAATGTTTAGGTCATAAAGTTCGAGATTTTCTTCAGTTAGATACAAATCGAAAGCTGCTAGGATTTCCTCTTCAGAAACCATAAAAACCTCCATTCATAAAAAAAGCGGGTTTGAAACCCACTATACTTAGTTAAATTGTCTCATACCTATTGTACCAAACATTAGAGTTTAATTAAACCCTTTTTTAATATGCTTTAGAAAATATTGCTTTTTTACCCTCAACAGATTCATTGTTTACAGACTTGGCGGAATCTTCATTGTCTAAGAGATAGCATCTAAGTGTAGCTTTGGTTAAGTCCTTAATCTCAATTTCATCAGAGGTATTTTCGTCCCAATAACATGTAACAAAACCTGGAGTTGAATTCAAAGTATCAATTAGTTCAGCTTTACTATCTACATGAATTGTGTTTTCTTTTCTAAAATTCTTTGAAGTCTCTAATAAATTGGATTGAATATCATCTAAATTTTCTTTTAATTTCTGAGATACGTCATCTATAGATATTGAACTCTTGCCATTAACACCATCTCTTCTAGAAAAGACAACAGAATTATTTTCTATATCTTTTGGCCCTATTTCAATTCTTAAAGGCACACCTTTTAATTCCCATTCATTAAATTTAAAGCCGGGTGATATATTATCTCTATCATCTATTTTTATTCGGTAATCTTTACATAATTCTTCATGTAAATTATTAACAGTTTCTAAAACAATTGATTTACTATCTTCGTTAGGGATTATTGGAATTAAGACTGACTGAGTAGGTGCCAGGTTTGGAGGTAGTTGTAAACCTTTATCATCACCATGAGCCATAATAATCATCCCAATCAATCGAGTGCTAACACCCCAACTTGTTTGAAATGGATGTTGTAACTCATTATTTTCATCAGAATATTGAATCTCAAAAGCTTTTGAAAAATTTTGTCCTAACTCATGTGATGTACCTGCTTGTAATGCTTTCATGTCTTTCATCATTGCCTCAATAGAATAAGTTGTTGTAGCGCCTGCAAATCTTTCATTGGCAGACTTAATGCCTTTGACCACGGAAACTGCGGCTGCATTTTCTGCAAACTCAGCATATATATCTAGCATTTGCAAAGCTTCACTTGTTGCTTCTTCCTGAGTTTTGTGTGCAGTGTGACCTTCTTGCCAGAGAAATTCTGAAGTTCTCAGGAACAATCGTGTTCTCATTTCCCATCTAACTACGTTTGCCCATTGGTTTATTAACATTGGCAAATCTCTATGGCTTTTTATCCATCTTGCAAACATATGATTAATAATTGTCTCAGATGTTGGTCTTACGACTAGCGGTTCTTCAAGTTCTTTACCACCAGCATGCGTAACTGTAGCTAATTCAGGAGAGAAACCTTCAACATGCTCTGCTTCTTTTTTGATAAATGAATTAGGTATAAACAGTGGGAAATATGCATTTTCATGGCCTGTTTCTTTAAATTTTTTGTCTAAATACGCCTGAACTCCCTCCCAAAGCGAGTAACCATAAGGTCTTATAACCATTGTGCCTTTAACAGGGGAATAGTCAGCCAATTGTGCTTGTTGAATTATATCGGTATACCATTCATTAAAGTCTTCAGACATAGGTGTAATTTTTTCAACCATGTCTTTATATTAAAGGTTTTAACTTTCAATATCAGTATTTGCAGATATCTCCACAACTGATTTTTTTCTTTCTAAGAATTTATTTATATCTCCCTGAGAATTTATAAGGTCGTTTGCATCTTTACGTGCGATATCTGCTGCATTTTCATCTGCAGCTGCAAGTCTTGCATCTATCCCCTGCTCAACAATTAATCTTGCCTCTGATAGTAAGGCATCTACCATTTCATTTTCATTTACTACCCTTACTACCTCACCTTTTATAAATAAGTGTCCCTTGTTTTTCCCTGCTGCAATACCTAAGTCTGCAGATCTGGCTTCACCAGGGCCATTGACAACACAACCCATAACAGCAACTTGTAATGGGATATTCTCATTATCTAATACATCTTGAGCTTGTTCTGCAACTTTTATCACATCCACCTCGGCTCTTCCGCAACTGGGACAAGCAATTAAATCCAAAGATTTTCTTTCTCTGAGTCCTAGATACTCTAACAATGCCCTACCGCTTTTCGCTTCTTCGACTGGATCAGTTGTCAAAGAATAACGAATCGTGTCACCAATTCCTTCGCTTAATAAAGTACCAATTCCTGCTGTTGATTTAATTAATCCACCAGGTAATGGTCCAGCTTCTGTAACACCAAGGTGTAATGGATAGTCAACTTTTTCAGCTAATAGCCTATATGATTCAATCATTAGTTGAACGTTAGAATGTTTTACTGAAATTTTTATATCATAGAAATTAACATCTTCTAGATATTTTAATTCTTTTAGTGCTGATTCAACAAGAGCTTCCGGAGTAGCATCACCATATTTCTCAAGTAAATCTTTATCAAGAGAACCACCGTTAACACCGATTCGAATTGGTATGCTTGCTGACAAAGCTTCCTTAGCCACTTCCTTAATTTGCTGTTCTTTTCTAATATTTCCAGGGTTAAGTCTCAAGCCATTTACTCCTGCATCAATAGCTGCAAGTGCTAATTTGTACTGGAAGTGGACATCGGCAACAATTGGTACTGGGCTTCTTTGAGTGATTTCTACCAATCCTGTTGCAGCATCAACTTCATTACATGTTACTCTCACAATATCAGCACCATTAGAAGCAAGTTCATAAATCTGTGAGAGCGTAGATTCCACATCTTTGGTCTTTGTCGTAGTCATAGATTGAACAGATATAGGAAAGTCAGAACCAACTCCAACCTTTCCTAGTTTAATTTGTCGTGTTTTTCTTCTATTAAATTTCATAATCTTATCGGCTGCGTAATATCAAGATAAAATGCAGTTATTCCTAAGAATACAAAGATAAAAATAACAACAGCAGCTATTGGATATAATTTTTTATCTTCTACCTTTTTACCTGTTATTCCTTCATATAATGCTAAAACAACTCTTCCACCATCTAATGGAACTAAAGGTATTGAATTAAAAACAGCTAAGAAAATATTTACAAAAGCAAGCAAGCTAAATAAATTTACATAGCCTCCCTCAGCAATTTGATCTCCTGCTTGTGCTAAACCAATAGGACTCAAAGGTCTTACTTCATCAGGAATTTCTTCACCTGTGTAAGTTCCAAGTAAAGCTCCAAGAGTAGATGGATTGAATAAAGTAAATATACCTTTAACAGCAGCCTTTGTCATATCAATTTCTACAAGTGTTGTTGCAGGTATAGCTTGAAGTAAACCAAGAGTTTGTCTCTCAAGTACAGGTGATACGCCCAAGTAACCTGAAGGTTTATTATTTAAATCTCTTGACTCCAATTTAGCGGTTGTCAAGTACAGCTGGGAATTCCTGATATATCCAATAGATACATCTTTTTCAGGATTCAATTCAATAATTGAAACTAACTCTTCCCAACTCTTTACTTCCAAGCCGTTAAATGAATAAATAAAATCTCCAGGCATCAGACCTGCTTTTTTAGACGGAGCTTCATCATTTGGATTGGATATCGAATTTCCAATAGTAGCTATTTCGAGCGTAGGTTGATCTATCCCATAAAAAGCAAAAATAGAAAATAAGATTATCCATGCGAGAAAAAAATTGACCAATATTCCGGCGGAGGCAATATAGAGCTTTTTTTTCCAAGATGCTGTATGAAACAATTCCTCTTTTTTATAGTTTGATACAGGTTCGTTTTCATCCATTCCTGGTATTTTCACATATCCACCCAACAAAATAGCTTTTAGTCCATATTCAGTATTGTTTCTTTTGAAAGAAAATATTTTTGGTCCGAAACCAACAAAAAACTCTGATACTGCAACTTTTGATCTTCTTGCGGAAATGTAATGACCTAACTCGTGCAGTACTACAAACAAGGTAAGTAACAAAATAGTTAAAACAGCATTCATATATTAATTATTACACTTATTGGATTAAATCTAAAAAATGTACGAATAGGACAAGAATTGGAAAACTTAGTAATTGTGAATCAATTCTATCTAGTACACCACCATGCCCAGGCAATAAAGTGCTTGTATCTTTAAGTTCAATAGAGCGTTTTATTTTTGATTCAAATAAGTCTCCTAAAGTTCCAAATATAATAAATAAAAAGGAAATTAATATTTTTTGCAAAAAAGTAATATCTAAAAAATAATTAAACATAAAGAAAACAACCACAGTCCCAATGAACATTCCAGCAGCAAATCCCTCTACTGTTTTGTTGGGTGAGATATTTTTTGAAAGCTTTCTTTTGCCATATCTTTTCCCAAACTCATATGCGAAAACATCATTTATTGAAATTGAAATTAACAAGAGAAAAGTAAATAAAGATCCAAAATTATTTAAAATAAATCCAATTGATGCCAAACCCGTACCGAACCAAATAAGAAACAAAAATGAGCTACCGAATTTATCATAAACTCCATAATTTACAAAAGTTCCAGTATAAATAATCACACCTATGGGAAATATCAAATATGGAACGTGAAAGTTGTTTAAACCAAAGAAATAAACAACAAGTAAAGGAGCAAGTGAAGCATAAAGTAATAATGGGTATGGAAGTATTTGCCCGTATTCAAACATATCAAACCATTCTTTTGTTGCTAAAAGAGACACAATAATTAGCAAAATCAATGCAGAGGTGTTATTTATAAACATTACTGCAACAAGAATTAGCAATACTATACCAGTCACAATTCTTGGATTTGTCGAAAAAAATGTACCCTCTTCTTGGTCCTTATTTATTTGAGAGGAGTCATCTTCATCAGGAAGTTCAACATATCCAGGCCAGAACGTTCCATCATTATCTGATTGATATAATTTTTTATACCTCAAGTAATTCATTTTGCTTTACCAAAAGTAATTCATCTATTTTATTTACATACTTATCAGTTAATTCTTGTACTTTTAATTCCAGCCTTTTTATTTCATCAGCAGAATTTTCATCTTTTAATTTTGCGATTTCATCAATACCAAATCTTCGGTGTGATCTTACTGAAACTTTTGCATCTTCTGATGACTTAGATGCTACTTTACCAAGCTCTTTTCTTCTTTCTTCCGATAGTGTAGGTATTGGTATACGAATTACTTCTCCATCATTTGTTGGATTTAATCCAATATCTGAATTTAAAACTGATTTTTCTATTTCTTCTAAAGCTGTTTTGTCGAAAGGTTGTATAACTAACAATTTAGGATCTGGAACAGATATTGTTGCGAGTTGATGTAGAGGTGTCTTTGTACCATAATATTCAACATTCAATTTATCCACTAATGATGGATTTGCTCTTCCTGTTCTTATTGTTGAAAATTCATCTATTAGATGATTTATTGAATTAATCATTTTTTGCTCAACATCTTTTATAAGTTTTTCACTCATTATTTAATTAAAGTTCCCAGCTGTTCTCCGGTAAGAGCTTTGTAGATATTCTGATCTTTAGTTCCATCAAATACTCTTATAGGCATTTCATTCTCTTCACATAAAGTTATAGCGGTTAAATCCATAACTTTTAATTTGCTAGACACTACATCCTTGTATGAGATTTCATTAAACAATTCTGCTTTATCATCAACTTCTGGATCATTGTTAAAAACACCTTCAACTCTGGTTGATTTCAACATTAAATCTGCTTCTATCTCTGCTGCTCTCAGAGAAGCCGCAGTATCTGTCGTAAAATACGGATTACCCGTACCTGCAGCAAAAATTACAACTCTACCTTTTTCAAGGTGTCTAATTGCTCGTAGTCTTATATACGGTTCGGCGACTGCAGTCATTGTAATTGCTGATTGAACTCTCGTTTGAGTACCATTTTTATCTAATGCATCTTTTAGAGCAACAGCATTAATGACTGTAGCTAACATTCCCATATAATCTGCATTAGCTTGTGCCATATTTTTAGCCGATTCTTGTACTCCTCTAAAAAAATTGCCACCACCAACTACAACACCTATTTGTATATTCTCATTATTCGCCTTAGTTATCTCAGAAGCTATTCTTTCAATAACTTTTGGATCAATACCAAAATTAGTATTGGGATTGGCAAAGGATTCTCCAGACAGTTTTAGTAGAACCCTAGTCATTATTATGTACCAACCTCAATTCTTGAAAACTTCTTAATGTAAATTTTTTCGCCTAATTTACCTGAAAGCTCTTCTATCATTGTACCAACTTGACCTTCATAAAATTCTGGGTTACAAAAAGTTTGCTCATTTAAAACATTGTCTTTATAAAAAGATGATATTTTCCCTTCAACAATTTTTGATATAACATCAGATGGCTTTCCATCATTTTCGGATTGCTTTTCGATAATCTCTTTTTCTTCATCAATTCTTTCTTCAGGCACATCTTCGACATTTAAGAATTCAGGTTTTAAAGCTGCAATGTGCATTGCCACCTGCTTAGCAACATTCTTGAATTCTTCTGATTTAGCTACAAAATCAGTTTCACAGGCAAGCTCAACAAGAACACCTGCAACAGCTCTATCTTGTTGGAAATGTATGTAATCACCAATTGTTCCCTGATTAGCCTCTTTATCCGCTCGTTTTTTTGAGTCTGCTAGACCTTTTTCTCTCAGATACTTAACAGCACTATCGAAATCTCCATCAGTTTCTGATAAGGCTTTTTTGGCATCCATCATTCCAGCACCAGTCATGTCGCGTAATTTTTTTACATCAGCTGCTGAAATTGACATTATTCGTTCTCCTTATTCTCTACTTCACTTCTTTTTCCTGAACCTTTTAGACATGCATCAGCAATTGCAGAAGCAATTAATTCAATTGACCTGATCGCATCGTCGTTACCAGGAATTACAATTTCGACTCCTTC
>Ga0208390_1000366_pt1 | contig 16024 bp, 12 predicted proteins | sample Knorr_S7_td_Surf_FD_185594 | JGI IMG/M metagenome (GOLD analysis project Ga0208390, IMG submission 185594) | Marine microbial communities from Southern Atlantic Ocean transect - Knorr_S7_td_SurfaceA_ad_6m_LV_A (SPAdes) (version 2) | ecosystem: Environmental > Aquatic > Marine > Oceanic | place...
TCTGGTATAACTACAACTGGAGCCACCATAATATCTGATTTGGATAATAGTCCAAAAAGTATTCTATTATGGAGGGCAATTATGCAATGGCTTGGTGGAATAGGAATTGTTGTTATGGCAATTACAATATTACCCTTACTAAAAGTTGGAGGAATGCAATTATTTAAAATGGAGGGTCCAGATAGTACCGAAAAAATATTACCTCGAACCGTTGAAGTTGCTGCAATAATTATCTCGACATATATAGTTCTTACTTTTTTTTGTGGTTTCTTCTATTGGCTATTTGGTATGACAATATTTGATAGTGTGTGCCATGCAATGACTACAATAGCTACAGGAGGATTCTCGACACATAATGATTCGATTGGTTTTTTTAATAATTCTAATATTGAGATTGTTGCAAGTATTTTTATAATTTTAGGAAGTATACCCTTTATTTCTTATCTAAAATTTACTCAAGGAAATAGAAAAGTCTTTTTTCAGGATGTTCAGATAAAAGGGTTAATCTATCTTTTATCAGTTTCAATAATCGTTATGTTTATATATCTATTATTTATTAATTATGAGACAGGAATATTAGATAAAATCAGAATTTCTTCTTTTAATGTCATTTCTATTTTATCAGGAACAGGATATGTTACAGATGACTTTGGTTTATGGGGAAAATTTTCTTTGATATTTTTCTTATTACTTATGTTTATAGGCGGATGTGCTGGTTCAACTGCATGTGGAATAAAAATATTTAGACTTCAAATGCTTTTAATTTTTTTAAAAAACCAAATTAAAAAACTCATTTCGCCTAATAGCGTTATAATTACGAAATATAATAATCAAAAAATATCAGATAATTTCATTAATTCAGTTATCATTTTTATTTTCACTTTTTTATTTATTTTTTTAATAATTGCAATGCTACTATCTATTACTGGATTAGATTTCATTACATCTATATCAGGTGCAGCTAGTTCAATTTCAAATGTAGGTCCAGGTTTAGGGGAAATAATTGGCCCTAATGGTAATTATAAAAATATTCCTGATATCTCTAAATGGATTTTATCTGCAGGAATGTTACTTGGAAGATTGGAGCTGTTTGCTGTATTGGTACTTTTTTTTCCTTCTTTTTGGAGAAATTAAATTATGGAAATTTATAAAAAACAATCTCTCTCAGAAACTTTTAAAGTTTATTTTGATAAAAGAATGATAAGAATTCTTTTACTAGGGGCTATTAGTGGTTTTCCATGGGTAATAATTGGAAGTAGTTTAAGTCTTTGGTTAAAAGAGGATGGTTTAAGTAGAAGCACTATAGGTTGGGCAGGTCTCATATTTGCTGTTTATGCTTTTAATTATCTTTGGGCTCCTGTTGTAGATAGAATAAGAATTCCTTGGTTAACACAAAAAGTTGGGCATAGACGTGGCTGGATAATTACTATGCAAACTTTAATTTTAATAAGTTTAATATGTTGGAGCTTAATAAATCCTACTGCTAATTTAGCTTTAGTGATTAGTATTGGTTTAATAATTGCAATCGCATCTGCAACACAAGATATTACTGTAGATGCTCTGAGAATTGAACAAATCGGAGAAAATGAGGGAAAGTCTATGCAGGCTGGTGCAGCAATGGCAGTGGTTGGTTGGTGGACAGGTTATAAATTGGGTGGTGTTGTCGCTCTTAATTCAGCTGAATTTTTTCAAGCGGCAGGTTTTGAAAACTATTGGCAAATTACTTTTCTAGTTTTAGGAATAGTGATTATAATTTGTAATATTTTATTAATGTTCATTAACGAGCCTCAACCGATGGATAGAACAGAAAAACAAATGGAAACAGATAAAATGATACAAAATAAATTAGGCTCATCTAATTTTATGACTAAGGCTGCTACTTGGCTAACAGGCACTATTATAGGTCCAGTTGTAAGTTTTTTTAAAAAGAATGGTTTTAATATTGCAATTGCAATTTTAGGTTTCGTATTCCTTTTTAAAATTGGAGAAGCTTTTTTGGGTAGAATGTCTGTAATTTTCTATAAAGAGATTGGTTTCTCGAAGTCAGATATTGCTGTTTACTCTAAAGGACTTGGCTGGATTACAACGGTCATTTTTACCCTACTTGGTGGATTATTTGCTATCCGGTCAGGAGTAATCAAAGCAATGTTTGTTTCTGGAATATTAATGGCTTCAACAAACCTTTTGTTCTCTTTATTAGCCTGGTCAGGAAAATCTGAGTTATTATTCGCTATCGCTGTGATATTTGATGATATGGCTGCTGCTTTTGCAACAGTTGCATTTGTTGCGTTTATTTCAATGCTTGTAGATAGAACTTACACTGCGACTCAATATGCTCTCCTTTCATCTATCGGAACAGCAGGTAGAACTACTTTAGCGGCATCCTCGGGTGCTCTGGTTGATTGGTTGAACGGAGATTGGGGAATATTTTTTATTATTACGGCGCTAATGGTTATACCGTCTCTAATATTTCTTTATATGATAAAAGATAAACTCAAACTCAATGACTAAGTATTTTACTAATAATTTTTCTATAACTAATCTTTACAAAAGTCCTTCGATAAAATCTGAAATAGTAACACAAATGATTTTTGGAGACAGTTTTTCGATATCAAAAAGAAGTGGAAAATGGTTGAAAATAAAAATAAAAGAAGATGGATACAAAGGTTATATTAAGAAACGGAAATTTTCTGAATTTTCTAGACCTACACATAAAGTTTGCGTCCTAAGGTCTAAGGTGTACAGCAATTCAAACAAAAGGAGCAAGATAGATGAAATATCTTTTGGTTCAAAAATTAAAAAAATTGAAAGTAAAAATAATTTCTTAAAATTTTCGAAGGGATGGGTAAGTAAAAATGATGTAAAACCTATTGCTTTTAAAGAAAAAAACCCTTTTAGAAAAATATCTATCTTTAAAAATATTAAATATAAATGGGGAGGAAAATCTTTTAAAGGAATAGATTGCTCAGCATTGATACAAGTTTTTTTAAATTTTAATAATGAATTTTGTCCAAGAGATGCTAAAGATCAAGTAAGATTTTTTAAAAAGAATACAAAATTAAAAAGAATAAAGAAAAATAACATTATTTACTGGAAAGGTCACGTAGCTCTTGCTATTTCAAATAAAAAACTTATTCATGCCTACGGACCAATGAAAAAAACTGTTGTAATGGGAATTAATCATACAATTAAAAAAATTGATAGGACTGCTAATTTAAAAGTAATAGGTGTTAAAAGGCTATAAAAGGCAAAGGCAGTTTCAGTCTCCCTCCACTGCCCTTAATAATTATTTAAATGATTCGACCGAGAAATTTAAGACTCTTTTTAGTTGAGTGTGGATATCAAATGGCGGAGAGAGAGGGATTCGAACCCTCGAAACGGTTTCCCGTTTACACGCTTTCCAAGCGTGCGCCTTCAACCACTCGGCCACCTCTCCATCTTTTTTTCACTAATTTTATTTTTCTCCAGTAGATATACAAAATGAAAATCAGGATTAGCCATAAATAATAAATATGAAGGGTAAAGTTTAATAGAGATATTTTTCTCTAAAATGTTGACTTTAATTTTTTTTAATAAGTTATCAAAGTTGGTTTTTGTATAATATTTTTTGGGTATTTCGACATCGTTAAAATAATTACCTAAAAAATCCATAAATCTGATAATATTATTTGATAACGGACCTGACTGAAAATGATCTTTTACAATTAAAATATTAGATATTTTAAGTAACTGTTTTAATGTTGAAATTATCAAATCTTCTTTCTCTATATTCATATGATGTAAGACGTCACTAATCATACAATAATCATATTTTTTATCTTTCGGAATAGATTTTAAATTTTTAAAGTTGATCTTGCTACCATAGATTTTTTTTAATTTTAACATTTCGGATTTTGAGTAAAAATCATAACAATCAACTTTTACAATAATATTTTTTTGTTTTTTTTTTAATTTTGTTAAAACAAAATATATAACTTGAGGTTGAAAACCACTACCGTAATCCAAAATTTTAATGGATTTTTTATTCTTACTATATCTTAAAATTTTATTTACAATTATATCACTCAATTTATTCGATCTGAAATCACCCAATACAAAATCTCTTAAATTTTTAAGAAGGTTTTTGAAAATTTGAACCATTTTTTTAATTTAATTTATATATTTTGTTATTTTAAATAAGTTGTTTAAGAAAGCTGAAAAAAAATATAATAAATAATATAAAAATAAAAAGATTATATTTTTAAAATAATCTAAAAAATTTGAAATATAATTATTTTTTAAAACCAAAAATAATAAAAGCAGAAACATTGGTTCGTAGTATTTTTGATAAATAATATAAGCGCTAAATCCAAATATTAGAATTAAGATTAGAATTAGATTCTCTCTATTAAATTTTATTAGTTCAAATAAAAGTATAAATCCAACAAATGATGAAATAAAAAACAAGTATTCATTTTTGAAAATTAAATATGATAGTTTGATAAAAAAACCACCTCCATTTGTATAGTTATAATCAAAGAAAAAACTACAAATAATTAATAAAATTAAGGATCCAAGAATGGTAAATTTCTTTTTTAAAATATTTTTGATTTGTAACGATTTTGAATTAAATACCAACATAATCAAGTACATTGGTAATAAATAAAAGCTAATAATTGAAGAGTTTACCAGTATTACATTGCTAAAATTTGTATCAAATGTCCCACTTAAAATTCTTGGATCAAGGTAAATATGAATAAATCCAGGGATAGTCATTAAAGAAATAAAAAGTGAAATCTTTATAAATTCAGATAATTTTAAATTTTTAAAAAAGATATACATTAAAAATAAATAAATAAGAGCGTAATACTGTCGTGTATAAACAGCCAAAGCTAAAAAAATAGTTTGGTAAATAATATTTTTGTTAATTGTATTACTTTGGTTTTTTTCCCAGATTAAGAAAAATCTTAAAAATAAAAGAAAGAAAATTAATGCTGTGTTGTGGGCGTTTAACCAAATCGCAGATGATCTAAAAGCAGGTAAAATTATTATAATAGAAGATAAGACTAATTTAGTTGACCTGTTTAGACTAGGAAATTTTATTGATAAACAATTATAAAAAAGTAATGGTATTAATAAACTAATTAAACAATAAAAAAATCTTAAATAGTATTCAGAGGTAATAAAGATGTTTATTTTTGAAATTAAAATATAGTGAAGCGGGGTGTGTACAGTCCATTGGGTACCTAAAACAAAAAATTTATATTTTATTGCCTCAATATAACCCCAAGTATATTTAAAATCTTCAATGAAACCACCGCTTCCGGATGAGTCTTCATTTAAAAAAAATCCTAGAATTAAAGAAATAGTAGAAAAAAAAAGAATTAGTTTACTATATAAAAGATTTTTTTTTTCTGTATTCATTTTAAAAATAATGCTTATCTTAAAAAATACATGAGAGAAATATCAATTATAATACCTATTTTCAATGAAGGTAGAAATATCAATGAATTAACGCAATTAATTACCAAAAATTTGGCTCGCATCAAAAAAAGATTTAAATTTGAGGTAATATTTGTTGATGATAATTCCTCAGATGAAAGTCATAAAATTCTTAAAAATATAAGAACAAAAAGGATAAAATATTTTATAAGAAAAAAAAATAGAGATTTGTCACAATCTTGTATGTTGGGTTTTGAGAAAGCAAAATATAATAATATATTAATTATGGACGGAGATTTACAACATAACCCTAAATATTTGCCAAAAATCTTAGAATTATTTTGGTCTCGTAATTTAGATTTTCTTATTTGTTGTAGAAATTTTTTTAAAGTTATTCAGAACTCAAAAAATTACTTTATTAAAATACGAACTTTTCTCTCAGTTATTATAACTTTTATATTTAACTTTATGGTAATAAAAAAAACCGATGATCCTATGAGTGGTTATTTTATTTTTAAAAAAGAAATTTACTTTAAAAATAAAGAAAAAATGTTTGGACGCGGGTATAAAATTCTTGCTGATCTTTTAACAGTAGAAAAAAAATACTACAAAATCTTAAATTACCCAATAAAATTTGACTCAAGAAAAAAGGATAAAAGTAAAATAAGTTTGAAAATTTTGATTCTTATCATTTTGTTAATAATAAGAAGATCAAGTTCATTTATCAAATATTCTTAAAATACGATCGATGCCCCTGGATCTAGGTAACCTAATAAAATTAAAGTTAATCTCCTCAACTTCTTTAATGCAAAGTTCATCTAATTTTAAATCTGCAAAGAAATTTAATGTAAAGTTTTTCTTTAGAAATTTAAATATAAATATTTTCATTTTATCATTTTTTGCATCTAGCATGGAGTAAAATGATAAAATTTTAATTTTTTTGTTTTTTAATAAAATTTTTTTTAGAAGAATATAATAAAAGTAGACAACTCTACTTATGCTAAACTCAATCTTAAGATCTGTGGAGACTAAATACAATTTTTCACACCTTTCGCTTAAATTATTTAAATAATCAATATATTTTGATACATACTCATTTAAACTATTTAGTGCTAAACTTGTGATACTGAAGTGAAACCCAGAAACCACAATAATATCATACCTATTATTTTTTTCTGATGCCCATGACTCTCTAAAAGAAATATAATTAATATTATTTCCTTTAAATTTATCTTGAAAAAGTTTTTTAATGGCATTACTTGAGCCAATAATTAATATATTCATAATATAAATAAATATATAAAATGAATTTTAAAGAGGCAATATTAGGATCGGGAATTAGTTCTTACATATACTTTAAAAGTACATCAGAAAAAGCAACAGTCTTTTCATCAAAAAAAAGCCTGACTATCAAAAGTAAAAATTTTTATGAATTTGATACAATTGGTGGAAACTCAAACATTTGGGGAGGCTATATAAACTATGATAGACACCAAAAGTTTTTGAAGAATACAAAGTACAAAAATTTTATTAATAAAAAATTTTTTAAAATAAAAGAAATTTTTACTGGATTAAAACATTTTGAAAATACTAATTGTATTGTTGATGAAAAAGATAAAATTTTTAGAGTAAATGAATATCATTTTAAAAATAGGTTAAAATCTGAAGAAATAAAAAAAATTCTAGTTAATAATAAAAACCTAAGTCTTATATCTGATAATGGGGACTATCAAACTGACAAATTAGTACTTTGCGTTGGTAATTTAGGTCTTATTAAACTTATGTATAATTCAGAATGGCTAAACAAGAAGGACATAATTTCTTTTGAGGATGGAAATTGTGGCTACACACTAAATCTATCAAATGACTTTAATAAAAATTACTATATACCGATGCCAATTTCAAAAATATTAGAAAAGCTTATCTATAAAAAATCTATTGAATATAGGCTATCTAAAAATTTTTTAGTTTTACAAAAGTTTTCAAAGTCTTCGAATATACATTCATTTGATTGTAATGAAATTTTGAAGATGAAAAGTTCGAAGATTAGATTTTTTTTATCAAACCATATCGTAAATCTAAGAATAAATAATTTACCAATTAGAAAATTTATAAAACAAAAATCGGATAAAATTAATGTTTTCTGCAGTGGAACTGTTAAAAAATATTTAGCAGGACCAGTTATACAAGACCTCATATTAGATATAGTTGAAAATAAATAAAATGAAGAAAGAAAATTTAGTAATTTTGAATAATGAAAAAATATTTGAAGAAAATGGAAATTTTTATTGTGAAAATTTAGACTTAAAGGTAGTTCCGGAAGGTTTAAACAACTACTTTGATGTATCTTTTATAGTTAGGTCATCCAAAAAGAAGGGTGGACAAAAAATTAACCTAAACAAAATATTTATCTCAAATAATATATTTCTATTTCTTTATAATATTTTCAAAACATTTAAAATAAGTTCAAAATATTTAATTATATCTATAACTCCATACACTTTTATTGCTTGTATTTTTTTGTATCTATTTAGAAAAAAAGTTTACTTATATTTATGGAGTGACGGTTATGAAGAATGGAAACATTTAATTGGTAAATGGGCGGTGTTTATTTTTCATATAATGTATAAAGTATGTACATTTAATTCTGAAATAATAGTTTGTAATAAAAGATTGACTGATAAAAAATCTCATTTGATCTCAATTTCTAGACTTGATGAAAGTTGGACGCAAAATCGAAAAAAAGTTCCCATTGATAAAATAAAATATTTATATGTTGGGCGAGTTAGTAAAGAAAAGGGTATTATAGATTTTGTTGAAATGTTTAAAAATTTAAATTTTGATAGAGTTTTAAATATAGCAGGAGTCTTAAACAATCATCATTTTAATAATCCTAAAATTAAATATTTAGGTTATGTATCTGATGCCGAAAATTTAATGAAAATATATGATGAAAATAATTTAACAATTTTGCCCTCATATACTGAAGGTTACCCTTACGTAATTGATGAGTCTTTAGCAAGAGGAAGGCCAGTAATAATTTTTGAGGATATTTCTTATGTAGTAAATAATAAAAAAGGTATTTTCATATCGAAACGTGATATCAAATCTTTCGAGGAAACCACTAATTACATTATAAAAAATTATAGTGAAATCTATGAGGAAATATTAACAAATACTCTTCCTACTAGGAAAAGTATGTTAAAACAAATTTCAGACATCATTTCTGGTTAATTAATTTTTAATGAAAAAAGGGAAATATCTTATTACTGGCTGTGCAGGTTTTATAGGGTCACATGTAGTGCACGATCTTTATAAAAAATATAATTTAATTTTGGTTGATGATTTATCAGAAGGCAAATTAGTTAATTTACCAAAGGCTTTGAGGGGAAAATTAATTAAAAAAAAAATTCAAGATATTAAGAATTTTAAATGTGGTGGGCTTAAAGGAATTATTCATTTAGCTGCTCAATCCTCTGTGCCTATTTCGGTTAAGAATTTTTATACAAGCTCTAAAAATAATCTTGAAAGCTCTTTAAGAGTTTTTGAAATAGCTCATCAATACTCTGTCCCTGTTATTTACGCGTCTTCATCAGCAATTTATGGAAACTTACCTATTGGAAACGATTTAAAAAACAATTTTTCAATTTCTTCACCATATGCGCAAGACAAATTATCTTTAGAAAATTACGCCAAAATGTTTTTTAATGTTTATAATATATCCTCTATAGGTCTAAGATTTTTTAATGTTTATGGACCTAATCAAAGATCAGATAGCCCATATTCAGCTGTAATTCCAATTTTTATTTCAAGGATGAAAAAAAATTTACCAGTAATTATAAATGGCGGATACCAAACGAGAGACTTCGTTTATATAAAAGATGTTATCGAAGTTATTAAAATGTCTATGAAAAAAATCCAATTAAAAAGATTCAATGGAGTATTTAATGTTGGAACTGGAAAATCTGTTAAAATTGACGATTTATACAAATTAATAAAGAGTAAGATAAAGAACAACTCAAAGATTGTTAGAAGACCCTTGGATAAATATGATCCAAAAAAATCTGCCGGTAGATTTAAAAAGTTACAAAAATATTTAAATTTTAAAAAAAACTCGTTTACAAAGCTTGATGAAGGGATAACAAAAACTATAGCTTATAAATATTGAGATGAAAAAATTTGATTGGATAGTTGTTGGTGGAGGAATAGCTGGGATTTCAATTGCCGAAATACTTACCAGACAGGGTCACTCTGTAGCTATAGTAGAAAAAAATAAAAAGTTAGCTTCCGTAGCAACAAGGGAGTTTCATGAGTGGGTGCATACCGGATCTCTTTATACTTTAGTAAAAGATCAAATGAAAACTTTAAAATATATTTTGGGATCACTTGATGATCTTCTTGAATTCTATAGTAGTTATAAAAATATGAACTTATCTCCAACTGAAAAAGGGCTTTTAATAAATGATCAAAGCAACGGTTGGTTTAACAAGAATTATATAAATTTTAAATATAGATTAAAAAACAGAAAATTCCTTTTTAATTGGATGTTTTCGGTAGCTAGATCGGTTGCATTAATCGAAGGTATTAAAAAACACGATTGGTTAAGACGTAGAGCAGGTATTATTGAAAGTGTTACATCTGAATACTATCTGCCCATAATAAAGAATTTTATTAATTTACTTTTTACAAATAAAAAATTTTATGGAATTAAAAGCTCTGACTTCACCACAAACTCCAGAGTTTTGTTAAAAGATCTTTTGTCCACATCAGTCAAAAATGGACTTGAAATATTTACCGAAAATGAACTCATAAAACTTGAGAATAAAGAAAATCATATAGTTGCAATATGTAAGAAAGAGGAAATTACTGCAAAAAGAGTTGTGTTTTGTGTAGGTGGAGGTATTGAAAAATTCACTAATATTAAAATAAAGAAATCTCTTGCTCCAATTGCGGTTGTGAAAAATGTCCCAGTTGGTACTGAGTCGTTTGTAGAATTAGACTATTTTAAGAAAACATGTATAAATATAATTACAAAGGGATCATCTTATGGAATGATAGGAGGAATTAGTCTTTCAGATAAGAAAGATCTTGAGAAATACTTCGATTATATGATTGCGGAACATAAAAAACTAAACCCACAAATTCAAATTTTAGAGAAATATATTGGTGTAAAAAATGAAATAATTTCAAAAGGGGAAAATAGAAGTTACATTTTTCATATCAATCAGGATAAGTCGAATAAGAATGTATGGTCAGTTATACCAGGAAAATTTAGTTTAGCATTTAGCATAGCACCGGAATTTTATAGACTTTTATATAAGAAGAATCCTAAAAAGTATTTTGCTACCCATGAAACCAACCCAGATATTTCTAATATTATTGAAGACACAGTATGGGGTGAAATCCAAAATCAATCGAATTAGAATTATGAGTCTTGTAAAAATTCCAAAAAAATCTGTTGAGTACTTTAAAAAGCATCAAGATGAAATATTTGAGTCGGGCAATCTTGCTGAGGGACCATGGAATAAAAAATTATCAGAAAAAATCTTAGAATTTTCAGGTTCAAAAAAGGCTGTACCAGTCAATTCAAATGGAAGTGGATTAGTTGCAATTTTACTTATATTCAAAACATATTTTAATCGAAAAGATATCATGATTCAGTCAAATACTATGTATGGAGTAAAAACTATAGTTGGAACAGCGGGTTTTAATCTTGTTAATTATATCGATTGCCAAATAGATACACTGATGCCAAATTTTGAGAATGTTAAGAACGCAATAGAAAACTATAAAGGAAATAAAAAGCAATTAGTCGTTATGCTGAGTGATATTGGTGGGATAATAAATCCCGACATAGAGAAAATTTCAAAATTTTTAAAAAGTAATGATATTTTATTACTAGAGGATGCAGCTCATAGTTTTGGTTCTACTTTAAATGGAAAATTTGCAGGCACTTTTGGTGATGCTGGAGTTTATTCGTATTACTCAACTAAAGCAATATTTGCTGGTGAGGGTGGAGTAGCAGTAACTAATAACGAAGAAATTGGAAATTTGTTACAAGACTTTATCGCTTATGATAGATTTAAACAAAAAATGCCAATTGGTTGTAACATCAGGCTTTCTGAGATTCAGGCCCTAATGATTTATTCAGTTGTAGATAATTATAAAGAGATAATATCGAATAAAACTGAGATAGCAGGAAATTTTATGGAAGTTTGTAAAAAAAATGAAATTAACTTTATAAGTCAAAATGAAAATGAAAATATTGGAAACTATTATAAATTTACAATTATTTCTCCAGAGGATGAAGTGGTAAAAAAATATCCTAAAATTAAAACGACAACTTCAAAAGTTTATGATTATGCACTGGGGAATAATAAAGATATCCCATCTAAGCACCTGTGCCTTCCAATATGGTATGGATTAGATAGGTCCATCATAAATAACGTTCTGAAAGAACTAGAAAGATAAAATTAATCTAGGTATCTTTATTTATTTTTAAAACACCTATAAATGCTTCTTGTGGGATTTCTACTTTTCCAAATTGTTTAGACCTTGCCTTACCTCTTTTCTGCTTTTCTAAAAGTTTTCGTTTTCTATCAGTAGCACCACCTCCATGGATTTTAGTTAAGACATCTTTTTTAAATCCCTTAATCGATTCCCTTGCTATTATTTTTCCTCCGATAGCGGCTTGAACGGGTATCATAAAATTATGTCTTGGAATTAAATCTTTTAGTTTTTCACATACTTGTCTACCAGTAGTTTGAGCAAAATCTTTATGAATAATCATTGCTAAAGCATCAACTGGTTCTGAGTTGACCAGGATTCCTAATTTAACTAAATCTCCTTCTCTATAACCAGAAATTTCATAATCAAAACTTGCATACCCGCTTGAAACTGATTTTAATCTATCATTAAAATCAAACACCACCTCATTTAATGGTAAATCGTAAGAAAGTACCGCTCTATTACCCGAGTAAGATAAATTAGTTTGAATTCCTCTTTTATCTTGGCAAATCTTTATGATTGATCCTAGATACTCATCTGGTGTTATGATGGTTGATTTAATCCAAGGTTCCTCAATTTTATCGATCTGGGAGGGGTCTGGCATGTTTGAAGGATTTTGCAAATCCAAAATTTTGCCCATATTTGTATGAACTTTATAAATCACCCCTGGAGTAGTTGTTATTAAACTTACATCAAATTCTCTTTCGAGCCTTTCAGTTATTATTTCGAGATGTAAAAGACCCAAAAAACCACACCTAAAACCAAGGCCTAGTGCACTTGAAGACTCTGGTTCGTAAGAAAAACTGGCATCGTTTAATTTAAGTTTAGCTAAACCATCTTTCAACTTTTGGTACTCAGAACTGTCGACAGGAAATAAGCCACAAAAAACAACTGGTTTACTCGGCTTAAATCCAGGTAATGGATCATTAATAGGATCATTGGCATCACATATTGTGTCCCCAACTTTTGTTTCAGAAAGAGATTTAATACCGGTAATTATAAATCCAATTTCTCCTGACTTTAATTCATCCATATCTAAAGGTTTGGGAGTAAAGACACCTACTTTTTCAATTATATGCTCTTGGTTATTTGACATTAGTTTAATTTTCATACCTTTTTTTAGTTTACCGTTGATTACACGAACTAGAATAACTACACCAAGATAACTGTCATACCAGCTATCCACCAGTAGACATTTGAGTTTTTCGTTAGAAAGACCTTTTGGAGCTGGCAACCTGTTTATTATTGCTTCTAGAATATCATCAATACCCTCACCTGTTTTTCCTGAACAAGGAATTGCATTAATAGTTTCAATTCCAACAACATCCTCTATTTCTTTTTTTGTTTTTTCTAAATCAGATGCAGGTAAATCTATTTTGTTTAATATTGGTATTACCTCGTGGTTTATCTCTAGTGCTTGATATACATTAGCTAAAGTTTGTGCTTCTACTCCTTGAGTGCTATCTACAATCAGAAGTGAGCCTTCACATGCTGACAAAGATCTACTTACTTCATACCCGAAATCTACATGTCCAGGTGTATCTATTATATTAAGTTTATAACTTTGGCCATCTTTACCTTTATAATCAAGTTTTACTGTTTGAGCTTTAATTGTAATGCCTCGCTCTCTTTCTATATCCATTGAGTCTAGAACTTGTTGTTTCATCTCACGGTCTGTCAAGCCTCCGCATTTATGAATAATTCTATCCGCTATAGTTGATTTACCGTGATCAATATGCGCAATTATAGAAAAATTACGAATTCTTTTAATATCTGACATTAGGATCTAATTGTAGCGCCTGTTTTCTCTTTAACTACATCAATAATTTTTTTACTAATCTGATCTATATCTTTTTCACTTAAGGTTTGATTTGGAGACTGAAGAGTGACATTAATTGCAACTGATTTTTTATCTTTAGGAATATTTTCTCCCTCATAAACATCAAAAGTTGTTACTTCTTGAATAAGTGAGTTATCTATTTCTTTAATAATCTTTTCTAACAAGCCTATCTTAAAAATTTTATCTATTACAAAAGCAAAATCTCTTTGAGATTTTTGAAAATCTGATGGTTGAAAACTTTTTTTAGTTTGCCTAATTTTTTTATTTGGTTCAGGTATATTTTTTAAAAATATCTCTAACCCATAAATATTTGGCTCTTTAAAATCTAATTTTTTTATAATGGCAGGATGTAATTCTCCAAAGTAAGCAAGATGAGGTCCCTTTTCTGACTTTAAATTTATTGAGCCTGATCTGCCTGGGTGGTAACACTGTTTTGATATATCGCTAATAAAAAGATCTTTTTCTGACACTCCTAGTTCAAGTAGAGTTTTAGTAACATCACTTTTTATATCAAATACATCTATGTTTCTCTCTTTTTCAATCCAACTTTTTCTATTTACTTTTCCTGACTTTAAAGCACCAACTACGATTTGCTGTTCCCCTGGATTTTTACCAAAAAATACTGGTCCAATTTCAAATAGCGATACATCTTCATAACCTCTATCTTGATTCTTTTTTAAGTAGTGTGATAGGTTTGAAAAGATTGATCTTCTAAGAACATCTAGGTCAGAAGAAATAGGGTTCAAAATTTTAATTTCTTTTTCACCTTTTGAAAATTGACTGTCAATTTTAGAGTCAGTAAAAGACCAGGTAACTGCTTCGAGAAATCCTTTTGATGCAAGAGATCTTTGCGACAAGTGAAATAACTTTTGTCTAAAATTTAAAGTTTCATTTTCTCTATTTCTTACAGGAGAGATAAGTTTTATATTTTTGAAACCTTTGATTCTGATAAGCTCTTCAATCAAATCCACATCTTGATGAATATCAGGTCTCCAAGAAGGTATTTCAACTTTAAGTTCTCTTTTTCTTTTTTTACAAATGAAACCTAATGAAATCAGAATTTTTTTTGCCTCATTAATAGAGATTGGAATACCGATCAAGTTTTCAAACTTATTGATCTCAAAATTTATAATTTTATTTTTTTGAGAGTTTTTTCCAGTAATTGTAAATTTGCTAGCTTGTCCTCCGCATATCTTTAATATCAGATCAGTAGCAACTTCTAAACCTGTTAATACAGAGTTAGGGTCGATGCCCCTTTCAAATCTATATTTCGCATCAGTATTTATTGATAATTCTCGAGATGTTTTTCTTATGGAAGATGGAATAAAATATGCTGATTCAAGTAAAATATTTTTAGTATTAAATTCTGTTGAAGTTTTTGTTCCACCAATAATTCCACCAAGGCCTAGAACACTTGATTTATCAGTTATAACGCACATACCTTTTTTGAGTTTATATTTTTTATTATCTAATGCTTCAAACTCTTCACCTTCTTTTGAGTCTCTTACAATAATCTCTCTATCAATTTTATCTGCGTCGTAAGCGTGCAATGGACGATTCAAATCAAACATCACATAGTTAGTAATGTCGACAACAGCAGAAATTGGTTTCAAGCCAAGAGTATGAATTTTATTTTTCAACCATGGTGGGCTCTCTTTATTTGTAATATTTTTAATATAGCAACTTCCAAATATGAGACAACCTTGGTTCTTATCTTTAGTTATCGAAATTTTAACATCATGCTTAGAATTTTGTTTTATTTTTTTTCTTTTAAAAGTTATTAATTTGCCTATTCCAGTAGAAGATAAATCTCTTGCAATACCTCTTATACCCAAACAGTCTGGTCTATTTGGTGTAATTGCAATATCGATTGCTTTTTCTGATTTACTTTTAAAGTAACTTTTTCCTATTTCTGTTTCTTTAGCATTTAATTCTATTATCCCGTCACTCTCATCTGATAAATTTAGTTCACTCTCAGAACACAACATACCGCGAGACTCGACACCTCTTATTTTAGCAATTTTTAATTGGAACTTTGTTTTAGGTATTGTGGCCCCTGGTGGAGCATAAATTGTTATAAGACCATCTCTTGCATTAGGAGCTCCACATACAACTTTTAAAGTTTCTGTTTTGCCAATGTTTACATCGCACACCTTTAATTTATCTGCGTTAGGATGTTTTTCGACTTTGATAATTTTAGCTATTTTAAATTCACTTAGCTCTCCAGAGTTTTCTTTTACACTTTCAACCTCTAAA
>Ga0208390_1000370_pt1 | contig 15983 bp, 13 predicted proteins | sample Knorr_S7_td_Surf_FD_185594 | JGI IMG/M metagenome (GOLD analysis project Ga0208390, IMG submission 185594) | Marine microbial communities from Southern Atlantic Ocean transect - Knorr_S7_td_SurfaceA_ad_6m_LV_A (SPAdes) (version 2) | ecosystem: Environmental > Aquatic > Marine > Oceanic | place...
AAAGACGCTCTTCTTGGTAAACAAGATAAGGCATTTTCAACCATTGAAGAGGTAGTAAATCTTGCAACTTTAGCTATATCTGCCGAAGCAATTGGTATTATGCAAAAAATGAATGAGTTAACTTTAGAATACACAAAAACTAGAGAACAATTTGGTCAAGCGCTTAGCCAATTTCAAGCTCTTCAGCACAGAATGGTTGATACTTTCATGGTACATGAGCAAACTAAATCTTTGCTCCTGATGGCAGCAGCTAAAATGAACGATAAATCAGAAGATGCAGTGAAATCGATTTCGGCCCTAAAATATCAAGTAGGAAATGCAGCTAAATTGATCGGGGAAGAAGCCATTCAATTGCATGGCGGAATGGGAGTTACAGAAGAAATGAGCATTGGTCATTACTTTAAGAGATTAACTACGATAAGAACTATTTTTGGAAACGCAGACTATCATCTAAAAAAATACTCTTCCTTATAAGAAAATGGTCCCAACCGATTCGGATAATAACCCTGATAAAAGATCTAGGGCGAAACCAGAAAACTACTTAAAAAATTGGATTGAAAGACAATCCCTAGTCGAATCTATGATTCCAGTCATTGGAAAATGGCACAGAAATAACGTAAGAATTCTTCTTTATGGCAATCCGCTGATGAACCTGTCAGTGATTGAAATTATGCAACTTCACAGGAAGGTTCGTGAAGTTGAGGCAAATGAACTTAGCGAATATGAAACCTCTTTAGTACTGGCAGCAATAGATAAACTTGACGTTGGTCCATGTCAAATAGACATTGGCATTCTAGCAGCTGGTTTTATGTTTGATGATAAAGGACTAAATATTGATGAATTTGTTCATAGTCAAATAAAAGACGTAATTGGAGCGCATGACCCAATTTTAGATAGCCCACAAGATTTAGTTTTATTTGGATTTGGGCGCATAGGTAGATTGATAACGAGATTGTTGCTAGAAGATAGCGGTGCAGGCGAAACTCTGAATCTCAAAGCAGTAGTAACCAGACAAAAATCTAATAATGATTTACTAAAGAGAGCAGAGCTAATTAGAAAAGATTCAGTACATGGTCGTTTTAAAGGAACCATAAGGGTAGACGAAGAACAAAACGCCTTAATAATGAATGGGAATATAGTTAAATTCATAAATGCAGAAGATCCAAGTGATGTTGATTATTCTAAATATGGAATTAAAGACGCATTATTAATTGATAATACTGGAATAGTCTCAGATGAAGAAGGTTTGTCTGCACACTTAAAAAATAAAGAAATCAAAAAAGTTTTATTAACTGCTCCTGTAAAAGGTGGTTTAAAAAATATTGTTTATGGTGTAAATCATGACGATATTCAAGATACAGATAAAATCATTGGTGCAGCATCTTGTACTACTAATGCGATCGTTCCTGTCCTAAGCGCTATTGATAACGAGTTCAAAATTGATAATGGACACGTCGAAACAGTTCATGCTTATACCAACGATCAAAACCTCATTGATAATTATCATAGTAAAAATAGGAGAGGAAGAGCAGCAGCTCTTAACATGGTCTTAACAGAAACTGGAGCCGCAAGTGCAGTTTCTCAAGTTTTACCGAATTTAGAAGGAAAGATATCTGCAAATGCAATTCGAGTCCCAACACCTAATGTTTCTTTAGCAATCTTAAAATTATATTTAGAAAAACCTTCGGAGCTAGAAAAATTCAATGAGTTTTTAAAACAGACAGCCTTTCACAGTTTATTAAAAGATCAAATTGATTTTTCAATTTCAACAGAAAATGTTTCTTCTGATTTTGTAGGAAGTAAATATGCGGCTGTAATAGATGGTCAATCGACAATTATAAAAGACAGAAATGCGGTAGTTTATGTTTGGTACGATAATGAATTCGGTTACTGTGCTCAATTATTAAAAGTAATTAAAAAAATGTCAGGAATACAGTATAGAAAGTTACCTAATTTTTTATAAAAATATTGAATATCCCCTCTACTAATGAAGTTTAAAGTTTCAAAAGGTTTGAATATACCGATCAGTGGAAATATAAACCCTGATAAAAAGAATTCTGTTTCTGTAAGAAATGTTGCTCTATTAGGAGAGGATTACCATGGTTTGAAACCAACGATGTTGGTGAAAGAAGGCAATGTTGTTATTAAAGGACAGAATTTATTTGAAGATAAAAAAAATCCTGGAGTAAAGTTCACCTCTCCAGTTTCTGGAAAAATTGTTGAGATAAATAGAGGAGAGCGAAGATCATTCCTTTCTATGGTTATTGAAAAAAATTTAAATAGTACTTCAGAAGTTACATTTGAGACTTTTCAGGATTCTTCTGAGTTATCGAAAGATTCAGTAGTTAAAAACTTGATAGAGTCAGGAACTTGGACATCATTTAAAACAAGACCTTTTTCTAAAATTCCAAAAATAGACACAATTCCCGAAGAAATATTTATTTCTTTAATTAGTTCTGATCCTTTGAGCTTAAACCCTGAAGATTACCTTAATTATAAGGCAGACGATTTTAACTTTGGACTAGAAGTGATTTCATATATTCCAAAAAATTGTGTACATATTTCAACTTCTAGCACTAGTAACTTTTCGAAAATTACGTCTGATAAAATTCAATATCATGAGTTTGATGGAATTCATCCTGTTGGATTGGTTGGCACTCAAATTCATAGAATTTCACCGGTAAGTTTGAACAGAACTGTATGGACAATAAATTATCAAGACGTAGCTATGATAGGTAGACTATTTAAAACAGGATCGCTAGACACAACTAGAATGGTAGCTTTTTGCGGTCCACAAGTTGAAACCCCATGTCTCATAGAAACTGAAATTGGTGCATCAATATCAGAGGTTTCGGCAGGTAAGACACTTCAAGGAAATAATAGATTTATATCAGGATCAGTTTTATGTGGGAGAGAGGCTAATAGTTATACAAATTACTTGGGAAGGTATAACTCACAAATTTCAGTTTTAAGAGAGGTTGAAAAAGATGATAGAGAATTTTTAAATTTTTTAAGACCAGGATTAGAAAAACATTCTGTTCTTCCTGTTTTCTTAACCAAATTAAAAGAAAAATTTTTAAAACTCAATTATACAACTGCGATGAATGGTGCAGACAGGGCAATAGTTCCCATTGGCATTTTTGAAGATATATTTCCTTATAATATTATGGTTACTCAGCTTCTTAAAAGCATTGTCATTGGCGATACTGAATTAGCACAAAAACTTGGCATTTTAGAATTAGATGAAGAAGATCTAGCTCTATGTACTTATGCTTGCCCTAGTAAATATGATTACGGATCCCTCTTAAGAGAAATGTTAACCAAGATAGAGGAGGAAGGTTAATAATGTCAGATCCTCTAAGAAATTTCTTTGATAAAGTAAAGCCATCTTTTCAAGGCTCAGGAAAATTAGCAAAATACTTTCCTCTTTTCGATGTATTTGAGAACCTTTTTTATTCTTCTGATCGAAAAACTTCAGGACTCACTCACATAAGAGACGGCAGCGACATTCAAAGGATCATGGTAGTGGTTTGGTTGGCAACTTTTCCTGCTGCTTTTTTTGGGATGTATAACGTAGGATTCCAAGCTTTATCGGCATTAGAGGAAATAAACCTCAATGGAGGAGTCTTTGAAACGGACTGGCATTGGCCAATAATTCAACTTGTTTCAGGTTTGAACCCAAACAATCTTCTAGATTGTATTAGTTATGGGGCGGTTTATTTCATACCAATTTACTTAGTCACTTTTATTGTCGGAATAGGTTGGGAGATGATTTTTGCTGTCATCAGAAAACATGAAATAAGCGAAGGTGCTTTCGTTACAACCATTCTCTTCGCTCTATCTTGCCCACCGGATGCGCCTCTGTGGCAAGTAGCTTTAGGTATCAGTGTCGGTTTGGTAATAGGCAAAGAAATATTTGGTGGTACCGGAAAGAATTTTTTAAATCCAGCTTTAACTGGAAGAGCATTTTTATATTTTGCATACCCAGCATCATGGTCAGGTGATATGGCTTGGGTGGCAGTCGATGGCTATACAGCAGCAACAATGTTAGGAATGTCAGCTCAAGAATCTTATATGAACATGTCTTATACATGGAGCGATGCTTTTTTAGGTTTTATTCCTGGATCAATCGGCGAAACATCAGTTGTAGCAATATTAATAGGACTGGCTATTTTGCTATACACAAAGATAGCTTCATGGAGGATCGTCGCAGGTGTTGTCTTGGGTACAATGTTTACAGCGACGCTATTTAACTTGGCTGGCAGCGATACTAATCCAATGTTTGCTATTCCTTTTTGGTGGCATATGGTCATGGGTGGTTATATGTTTGGCCTAGTCTTTATGGCAACAGAACCAGTTTCAGGTTCACACACTAACCAAGGAAGATGGGTTTACGGGTTCGTAATCGGTTTCATGGTAATCATGATTAGAGTTCTTAATCCTGCTTACCCAGAGGGTATGATGCTAGCTATTTTATTTGGAAATTTACTTTCTCCTCTCATAGATCATTATTTTGTTTCAAGAAATATTAAACAAAGAGTGAGAGTGCTCAATGCAGAATAAAGATAGTATTAAAAATACTTTGTTTATTGGAATTGGACTTTGTCTAATTTGCGCCGCCGTCATTTCAGTTATAGCTGTAGGCTTAAAGGAACTCCAAAAGAGTAACGCCATATTAGATCAACAAAAAAAAATTGTTGCAGCAGCAGATTTAAAAGGTTTTTATGGCACTACAGAATCTGCTTTTGACTCTATAGAAGAAAAAATTATTGATATAGAAGAAGGGCTTATTACTGATATTTCAACCGAAAAATACGATCTTTCTAAGGAATTGAAAGATCCATCTCGCTATGTAGCGCTAAGCTCAATAGAGGACATTGCCACCATTAAAAAAAGAGAAAATTTTTCAAAAGTGTTTCTTGAATACCGTGAAGATCAATTAAATACTGTGATTCTGCCTGTTAGAGGTTATGGTTTGTGGGGAATTCTATACGGATATTTAGCAATTTCTAGTGATTTAAATACGATCATCGGTCTCGAATTCTATCAACATAAAGAAACTCCTGGTCTTGGAGCTGAAGTAGATAATCCCAAATGGAAGGCTCTTTGGAGAGGGAAAAAGATTTATGACGAAAACGGTGAAATTCTTATTAAAGTTGTAAAAGGAAAAGTGGATAATAACAGTGATATGTCCACTTATGAGGTAGATGGTTTATCTGGAGCAACTTTAACCAGCAACGGGGTATCTAACTTATTAGCTTACTGGTTGGGTGATAGTGGTTTCAAAAAGTTTTTAAATAATCTAAAACAGGAAAATATAAATGGCTAAAACTTCGGAAGTATTGTTATCTCCGATATTCAAAGACAACCCAATTGCTTTGCAAGTTTTGGGTATCTGTTCTGCTTTGGCAGTAACTAGCAAACTCTATCCAACTTTGATTATGTGTATTGCCTTAACTGCGACAATTACGTTATCTAATTTTTTTATTTCATTAATTAGAAACATAGTCCCGAGCAACATAAGGATTATCGTTCAAATGACAATTATTTCTTCTTTAGTGATTATCGTTGATCAGCTTTTGAAAGCTTATGATTACGAGACGAGTAAAACTCTTTCAGTGTTTGTAGGTTTAATTATCACCAATTGTATTGTCATGGGACGTGCTGAAGCTTATGCCATGCAAAATGGTCCTTACATGAGTATGGTCGATGGCTTTGGAAATGGTTTGGGTTATAGCGTGATTTTGATTATTGTTGGTTCTATAAGAGAGTTGATAGGAAGCGGACAATTATTAGGGGTACAAATTCTTCCATTAGTCTCTGAAGGTGGATGGTACGTAAGTAATAATTTTTTTCTATTGCCACCAAGCTCTTTTTTGATAATTGGATTATTTATATGGTTTTTAAGATCTTGGAAGACCGAACAAGTAGAGCCAGCTGAATTTAAAATGAGCAAGAATGCTCCTAAAGAAGTGAAGGCAGATCATGCTTGAGAGTTATTTAAGTATATTTATCAATGCTGTCTTTATAGAGAATATAGCGCTTTCAGTGTTTCTTGGAATGTGCACCTTTATTGCAATTTCAAAAAAAATAGATGCTGCAATCGGTCTTGGAATAGCAGTCATAGTAATTATTGGAATCACAGTTCCTTTAAATAATTTAATTTATACATACATTCTTAAAGAAGGCGCTTTGGCTTGGTTGGGTTTCCCAGAAGTTTCTTTAGAATTTGTTGGACTTATAAGTTATATAGGCGTCATAGCGGCTACCGTTCAAATTTTAGAAATGTTTTTAGATAGATATGTGCCAGTGTTATATAACGCCCTAGGAATTTTTCTACCATTAATTACAGTCAATTGTGCAATTTTGGGCGCTTCTTTATTCATGGTCGAGAAGAGTCTAGCTTTTGGAGAAAGTGTTGTTTACGGATTAGGTGCTGGAGTTGGTTGGGCCCTTGCAATTGCTATGCTGGCTGGAATTAGAGAAAAGCTTAAATACAGCGATATTCCCGATGGTTTACAAGGATTAGGTATTACCTTTATAACTGTTGGTTTGATGTGCTTTGGATTTATGTCTTTTGGGGGTATAAGTATTTAATGGTTGATATGATTGAAATAGCACTGGGTATCGTAGCATTCACATTAATAGTGAACATGATGATTTTCGTCATTTTGTTTGCTAGAACTAGATTAGTTTCTACAGGAGACGTGACAGTTGAGATTAACGGTGATCCTGAGAAAACCATTACAGTACCAGCAGGTGGTAAATTACTTCAAACACTCGCAGAACAAGATTTATTTTTATCTTCTGCTTGTGGTGGAGGCGGAACTTGTGCGCAATGCAGATGTCAGGTTTTTGACGGTGGAGGCTCAATTTTAGCGACAGAAGAAGCGCATTTTAATAATAGAGAAAAGAAAGATTTTTGGCGATTGTCATGTCAGGTTCCTGTTAAAAGTGATATGAAAATCTCCGTACCTGACGAAGTTTTTGGAGCCAAAAAGTGGGAAACCACTGTCAAATCAAACGAAAATGTTGCCACTTTCATCAAAGAACTAATATTGGAACTGCCTGAAGGAGAAGCTGTAGGCTTTGACGCCGGAGGTTACGTCCAAATGGAAATTCCTGCTTATGAGGCTGATTACAAAAACTTTGAAATTGAAAAAGAGTACTTGGAAGATTGGGAAAAATTTAAAGTTCTTGAAAATAAATCCATTGTAAAAGAACCTGTAATAAGAGCTTATTCAATGGCAAATTACCCTGAGGAGAAGGGTATTATGAAATTCAATATCAGGATTGCTAGTCCTCCTCCAGGAACAGATTTTCCTCCTGGCGAAGCATCATCATATTTATTCAATCTAAAAAAAGGTGACAAATTAACTATTTTTGGACCATTCGGAGAATTCATGGCTAAAGATACTCAAAATGAAATGGTTTTCATTGGCGGTGGAGCAGGTATGGCGCCAATGAGATCTCATATTTTTGACCAGCTTTTACGATTAGACTCTTCAAGAAAAATATCATTTTGGTATGGAGCAAGAAGTCTCAAAGAAATGTTTTATGATGAAGAATTTAGAGAACTTGAACAAAAATATGAAAATTTCTCTTATCATACTGCCTTATCCGATCCACTTCCGGAAGATAGTTGGAGCGGTTATACAGGGTTCATTAGTCATGTTCTCCATGATAATTATTTGGTTAATCACCCAACACCTGAAGATTGCGAGTACTATATGTGCGGACCGCCTATGATGATGGATGCAGCATTCAAAATGCTTGATAGTCTTGGGGTTGAGCCTGAAAACATCATGTTTGATGATTTCGGCGGCTAGTAATGCCTAAAATTTTTCTCTTTCTTTTTTTTAGTCTCTCCATCTTAAGTTGCTCAAACGAGTCTAGCCAAAAAACAATTCAAGGAGAGATTTATGGTACTACTTGGCAGTTAAAGTACTTTTCTGAAAATAAAGAAGTTCCTATAAAAGCAATCATAACTGAGGAGTTGAATAGAATTGATGACCTCTTTTCTCATTATAAAGACGATTCACTGACTTCCCTTATAAATAAAAAAGAGATTGATTTTAGAGAAGCAAACGAGGAATGGAAAAAATTAGATCAACTTGGATGGAATGTTCACAGCAAATCAAAAGGTTATTTTAATCATAAAATTGCGGGTAATTATGACTTTAATTCTTTTGCGAAAGGATATGCTGTAGATAAAGTTTCTGATCTTTTAAAAGCCAATAACATTAATAATTTTATGATTGAGATAGGGGGAGAATTAAGATTTGAAGGGGTGAACAAATCAAAACCCTGGTCTTTTGCAATCGAAGATCCATCTTTAACTAAAACTATTCATAAAAAGTTTTCTGTTTTGAAAAATCTATCAATCGCATCTTCAGGAAATTATAGAAATCCAGGGCATATACTCGATCCAAATACTTATAAACCTTCCAAGACAAATTTATTAAGTGTCACAGTGATTGATGAGAACTCAACAACTCTTGCAGATGCCTGGGCTACTGCTCTTTACGCTTCAGAAAGTGATGACTGGTTAAATTTGGCTAAGCAGAACAACTTAAATGCTTATTTTATTTATGGCGAAGAAGAAAAAGTTAAAATTATCACTACTTCTAAGTGGTCTGAGTTGGTAGAATAAACTCATGGCTACAGTAGTTTTCGCATTAATAGTGGTTGCCTTGTCTATAGGAGGCATGGCAATTGGCTTGATTCTAAACAAAAAACCCTTACAGCCTAGCTGCGGAGGAATCTACCTTGAAAAGGGAGATACTTGCAGTATTTGCGGTAAAGTAAAAGATTAAAACTGATTCATGGTGTTATCTGCACCACCAGCTTTCAATGCATTTTCACCTGAGAAATATTCTTTGTGAGTATCACCAACAGTTGAACCAGCCAAATCCTGGTGTTTAACTGAAGACATTTCTCTTCTGATTTCTGCTCTTTGAATTTCTTTCACGTAAGCCAACATGCCTTTATCACCAAAATAACCCTCTGATAGAACAGCTGTTCCTAGAGCTGTTTCATGATAAGTCGGCAAAGTAATGAGGTGGTGGAATATTCCAGCTTCTTTGGCCGCATCCTTTTGAAAATTTTGTATTAATTGATCGGCCTCTGCTGCTAACTCACTATCGTCAAATTTTATATCCATGAGACCTCTAGGAGTTTTAGCTGGATCTGGATATTTGCTTACGTCTTTTCCAGCAGCTACCCATTCTCCATAGACTTGTTCTCTGAAAGACAAAGTCCAGTTGAAAGAAGGCGAGTTGTTGTAAACAAGCTTAGCGCTAGGCTCAGTTTCTCTTATTTTGTTAACCATCTCGGCAATTTGAGCGACATTGGGTTTTTCAGTTTCTATCCAAAGCAGGTCCGCCCCGTTTTGAAGACTTGTTATACAGTCTAAAACCACTCGGTCGAAACCAGTGCCATTTCTAAATTTATACAATCCATTAGCTAATCTGACAGGCTTTACTAAAATACCATTTTGATGAATCGTAATATCATTTTCATTTAGTTGATTTAAATCTTGAATTTCTTCAGTTTCAAGAAAAGAATTGTATTTATCGGCTAAATCTCCCGGTTCCTTCGAAACAGGAACTTTTTGAGTAAGGCCGGCGCCTAAGGAATCTGTTCTTGCAACAATAATTCCATTTTCAACTCCCAATTCTAAAAAAGCATATCGAACAGCATTTATTTTTGAAAGAAAATCCTCATGTGGAACGGTAACTTTTCCATCTTGGTGACCACATTGTTTTTCATCTGAAACTTGATTTTCTATTTGAATGCAACACGCACCTGCTTGAATCATTTTTTTAGCCAACAAATAAGTTGCCTCCTCATTTCCAAAACCGGCATCAATATCAGCAATAATAGGTACGACATGAGTTTCAAAATTATCTATTCTAGAAATGATTTCATCTGTTTTAGAACCACTCTTGTAAGCTTCATCTAATTCGTTGAATAGATGTTGAAGTTGAACTGAATCGGCTCTTTTTAAAAAAGTGTAAATTTCCTTAATAAGATTTGGCACGGTAGTTTTTTCATGCATGCTTTGGTCAGGCAGGGGGCCGAATTCAGATCTTAGTGCTGCAACCATCCAACCACTAAGGTAGACATATGATTTTGCCGTAGTTTTTTGAGATTTTTTTATCTCCATCATCATTTGTTGAGCTGTAAAACCATGCCAACAACCAAGAGATTGAGTATATTTTGAAGAATCTCCATCGTAATCTTTCATATCAGCGTGCATGATATCGGCTGTATATCTAGCAATATCCAAGCCAGAATGAAATCTATTTTGAAGTCTCATTCTTGCGGCGCTTTCAGCATTGATATGCTTAAGAAGATTAGGTTCCTTCTCTCTGAGATCAGTGTAATGATCAAGCATTTCTTTGTATTTCAACATGGAGTTCCCCTAAATTGTGTTTGCAAGTTTTAAATTTCTTTAGCTAATTTCTCGGCCAAGCCGATATATTTTAATGGAGTTAACTGAGAAAGTTTAGCTTTATCTTTTTCACTTATATCCAAGGTTGCTATGATATCTAAATAGATTTTTTTATCAAACGGTTTTCCTCTTGAAATCTTTTTGATGAGATCATAGCTATTGGCAATTTTATTTTTTCTCATCACTGTTTGAAGAGGCTCAGTTAAAACTTCCCAGCTATTTTCTAAATCAGCATTAATTTGTTTTTTATTTGCTTCAATTTTAGAGAATCCTTTAAGCAAAGATTTATATGCTAAATAGGAGTATCCAAACGCGGAGCCCAAATTTCTTATAGTTGTTGAATCAGATAAATCTCTTTGTAACCTTGAAATTTGAATCTTCTCTTTTATAGCTGAAGTCATGGAGTTTGATATAGTTAAGTTTCCTTCTGCATTTTCAAAATCTATTGGATTTACTTTATGCGGCATAGTTGATGAGCCCACTTCCCCAGCAACCGTTAATTGTTTTAAATATCCTTTTGAAATATATAACCAACAATCTTTCGATAGATCTAGGAGAACGTTATTAAGATTTTCTATTGTCGAAATAATAGTTACCATTTCATCTTTCAATTCAATTTGAGTTGAGTATTTAGACCAATTCAAGCTTAGGGATTTTACAAACCTTTCGGATAAAGATTGCCAATTCACTTTATCGTAAGTAAATACATGCGCATTATAATTACCTACTGCACCATTAAATTTTCCACTAGGATTTAGAGATTTTAAAAGATTCAAATGATATTTAATTCTTTCATGAAAGTTTGCAATTTCTTTACCCAAAGTTGTGGGCGACGCAGTTTGTCCGTGAGTAAAAGATAACATAGATAACTTCGACCACTTTTTAGATTTAGATTTTAAGTCTTTTAAAAGTAATGAATTTATTTTTTTAAATTCATTATCTAAATAACTCTTCAACATCAAACTGTTAGACAAGTTATTGATATCTTCCGAAGTACAAAATAAATGCACAAATTCTGAGTATTTTTTAAGATTTAGGCTCTCAAGCTTTTTTCTAATGAATATTTCTACCGCCTTAACATCATGATTTGTTTTAGCTTCTATTTTTTTTATCTGCTCGGCATCTTTCAAAGAAAACTCTTCAATTATTTTCAATAACGAAGTTTCTTTATTCTTAGACAATGCTGGAACAAAACTTAAACTTTTAGTACGAGACATAAAAATAAGCCAATTGATTTCAACAATAACTCTATTTTTTATCAGGGCAAATTCGCTGAAATATTGTTCCAGCTCAATTAACTTAGTTGCGTATCTTCCATCTAAAGGAGAGATTGAATTAAGCGTATTTTTCAGCATGAGAAGCTAAAATATTATACATTAAATCATCGATACATTATTCAATTTCGCCTCCGCCCAAACAGATATCTCCAGAGTAGAAAACTACAGATTGTCCTGGAGTAATAGCACGTTGCGGGACATCAAATTCAACACTCCACCCATTAGCTGTTTCCCTTAAAGAACAAGTTTGCTCCTTTTGTCGGTATCGAATTTTTGCAGTTATATCTTTAAGATTGGGAATAGTTTCAACTAACCAATTTATTTTTTTTACAGTCAACTCAGACTTAAGAAGCAAAGGGTGATTGTTGTCTTGAACTACTGTTAAAGAATTTTTTTGATTATCTTTTGCAGCGACATACCAGGGTTGTTCCTGTGAACCTTTGATGCCCCCAATTCCAAGACCTTGTCTTTGACCAAGAGTATAAAAATAAACACCATTGTGTTCGCCAATTAAATTTTGATTTTCATCATAAATATTTCCTTTTCTTACGGGTAAATAATTCGATAAAAATTCTGGAAATGGTCTTTCTCCAATAAAACAAATGCCGGTGCTATCTTTTTTGTCAAACGTAACTAGACCTTTACTTTTAGCTATTTCTCTAACTTGGCTTTTTTCTATATCGCCAATAGGAAATAAACATTTATTTAATACCTCTTTCTTTATGTCATTTAAAAAATAAGTCTGATCTTTCGATTGATCATAGGACTTTTTTAATAAATATGAGGAGTCCTTTTGTTCAATTTGACAATAATGACCAGTGGCAATCTGATCAAAGTTATTCTTAATTGCGTAATCGAAAAAAGCATCAAATTTTATAAATTTGTTGCAAAAAATGTCTGGATTAGGAGTTTTTCCGTTTTTTAAGCTATTTAAAAAATATTCAAAAACTTTTTCTTTATATTCTTTTGCAAAGTTAAGCTGAATGAGCTCGATACCTAACTTATCGCAAACTCGAGCAGCATCAAAAAAGTCTTCTTTCACACTACAATAGGGAGTGCCATCATCGTCTTCCCAATTTTTCATGAAAGCGCCAGTTACTTCAAAACCTTTGTCTTTTAATATTGCAGCAGAAACCGAAGAATCAACTCCTCCTGAGATACCTACAAGTACTTTATTTGCCATAACTTTGACCTTCAAAAATGCTATAATAGCCAAAAAATTTTCAATTCTAAATCGTTTATATGGAATTTAAAAATATTAAAGTCCCAGAAAGTGGGGAAAAAATTACTCATGATTACAAGGGAAACTTAATCGTTCCTGATAATCCAATCATCCCTTTCATAGAAGGAGATGGCATTGGAACCGATATCACCCCAGTTATGGTCAAAGTTATCGACCATGCCGTGCAAAAAGCGTATGGCGGCAAAAAGAAAATTCATTGGATGGAAGTTTATTGCGGAGAAAAATCTTTAACAGTATATGGAGACGACGAATGGCTTCCGGAAGAAACTATAGACGCTTTGAAAGAGTTTTCAGTGGGCATAAAAGGCCCACTAACAACTCCTATCGGAGGAGGGATAAGATCTTTAAACGTTGCTTTGAGACAGAAATTAGACCTTTTTCTGTGCCAACGTCCCATTCGATATTTTGAAGGTGTGCCAACTCCAGTACTAAAACCAGAACTTACTGATATGACTGTCTTTCGAGAAAATTCAGAAGATATCTACACTGGCATTGAATTTCAAGCTGGAAGTGAAGAAGCTGAAAAGGTTATTAAATTCTTAATTGAGGAGATGAAAGTTGAAAACATTCGCTTTGAGCAGAATTGTGGAATTGGAGTTAAGAATATTTCCAAAGCAGGCTCCGAGAGATTAGTAAGAAAAGCAATTGAATATGCAATTGAACATGACAGATCCTCTGTCACCTTGGTTCATAAAGGAAACATCATGAAATTTACTGAAGGCTCCTTTAAAGAATGGGGCTACAAACTAGCAGAAAAAGAATTCGAGGCTTCTAGTTTAGACGGTGGAGAGTGGATGGAAATCAGAAATCCAAAAACAAACAGACCAATCATAATAAAAGACGTCATAACTGATAATTTTCTCCAACAAATTCTAATTAGACCAGTAGATTACGATGTCATTGCAACGATGAACCTGAATGGAGATTTTATTTCGGATGCTTTGGCTGCAAAAGTTGGAGGCTTGGGATTGGCACCAGGAGCAAATATCGGAGATTCGGTGGCCTTATTCGAAGCGACACATGGAACAGCGCCAAAGTATGCCGGGAAAGATAAAATTAATCCTTCCTCATTGATTCTGTCTGCACACATGATGTTGGAACACATTGGATGGCAAGAAGCAGCTGATTACGTGCTTAAAGGTATCAGTTGGTCCATTCAATCTAAGCTAGTAACTTATGATTTAGATAGATTGATGGATGGTGCAACTTTATTAAAATGTTCAGAGTTCGGTGAATCAATAATCTCTGGAATGGAAATCATAGATAAAACAGATGCAAATGAGGAGCCTAAGATTAAATTAGTGAAAGACGAAAAATAGAAAATGCAAAAAAATTATTTGAAAAATAATAATGCCAATGAATTTGATGATGATTCATCCGTTTTAGTCAAACCCTCAGATCCAATTCTTAAAAGACCACCTTTATATCATGTAGTTTTATTGAACGATGATTACACACCAATGGAATTTGTTATTTATGTTTTACAATCGTTTTTTGGATTCGATAAAGAAAAAGCTACGCAAATAATGTTATCCGTTCATACCAAAGGCAAAGGAATTTGCGGAGTTTTTACCAGAGAAGTTGCTGAGACAAAATCGATGCATATTAATAATTTTGCTCAGCAAAATGAACATCCTTTAATTAGTGAAATTGAACCGGCAGAGGACGAATAAATGTTAGAAAAAAACCTAGAAACCTGCCTGAATAATTCTTTCAAGTATGCTCATTCTAAGAAACATGAATTCGTAACTACTGAGCATTTGCTTTTATCTATTCTAGACAACGATGAGTCGATTAAAGTGTTGACTTCATGCAACGTGAATATTGAGACTTTAAGAGCTGAATTAACGAAATTTGTTGAAGACAACACGCCTTTGACTCAAGATGAAGCCAAAGAAATTCAGCCAACTCTAAGTTATCAAAGAGTAATTCAGAGAGCAGTTTTTCATGTGCAGTCTACTGGCGCCGGCGAAGTTACAGGTGCCAATGTTTTGGTAGCTTTATTCAGCGAGAAAGAAAGCCAAAGTGTTTACTTATTAAAAAAACAAGGCATGAATAGACTGGATGCAGTTGCCTTTTTAAGTCACGGTGAAAAAAAATTAGAAGACGAGAGTTTCTCAGAGTTCACTGAAGAAAAGGAAGTGGAAAGCAAAACCGATTCAAACATTTCTAAGTTTGCCTTGAACTTAAATGAAGAAGCTATTCAAGGCCGCATTGACCCTATCATAGGTCGTGAGAGTGAATTGGTAAGAATCACACAAATTCTTGCACGTAGATCTAAAAATAATCCAATTTTAGTAGGAGAATCAGGCGTAGGAAAAACTGCTTTAATCGAAGGCTTAGCAAAAAATATCATTGATAAAAAAGTTCCGGAAACTTTAGCCAATGCTCAAATATTCTCTCTCGATATGGGATCACTCCTTGCAGGCACAAAATACAGAGGAGATTTTGAAAAAAGACTAAAAGTGATCTTAAAAGACCTTTCAAAAATAGATAACGCCATATTGTTTATTGACGAAATTCACACAATTATTGGCGCTGGAGCAACTTCTGGCGGTGTTATGGATGCTTCGAATTTACTCAAACCAATTCTTGGCAAAAGTCCCATCAAATTCATTGGCTCTACCACCTTTAAAGAATACAGAACTGTTTTTGAAAAAGATCGAGCCTTGGCCAGAAGATTTCAAAAAGTAGATTTGGATGAGCCTAGCATTGAGGAAACTGTGAAAATTTTAGAAGGTCTCAAATCTAGATTCGAAGAGCATCATGAATTGAAATATTCGCAATCGGCTTTGAAAGCAGCAGCTGAACTTTCAGCTAAACATATCAATGACAAATATTTACCTGACAAAGCAATTGATGTGATTGATGAGGCAGGTGCAAGAATTAGGCTTTCTTCCGACAAAAAAAGAAAAACTGTGGGAGAACAAGACATTCAAAAAGTAATCTCGCAAATTGCAAAAATTCCTGAAAAAAGTATCTCTGTCAAAGACAGAGTTTCTTTAGG
>Ga0208390_1000372_pt1 | contig 15947 bp, 17 predicted proteins | sample Knorr_S7_td_Surf_FD_185594 | JGI IMG/M metagenome (GOLD analysis project Ga0208390, IMG submission 185594) | Marine microbial communities from Southern Atlantic Ocean transect - Knorr_S7_td_SurfaceA_ad_6m_LV_A (SPAdes) (version 2) | ecosystem: Environmental > Aquatic > Marine > Oceanic | place...
GTGGTTAAAGAAAGTTTCGCAAAAGAAGCAGTAAAGTCTCTTCATGATGCATTTAATCTTGAAAAATAATAATAGGAGAGGTGGCTGAGTGGTTGAAAGCGCTCCCCTGCTAAGGGAGTATGTGGTAATCCCGCATCGAGGGTTCGAATCCCTCCCTCTCCGCCACATTTATTGGTAGAGTAGCTAAATAAATGAAATTAAATCAAAAAAAATCTGACAAACTTTTTTTAAAAGCTCAAGAATTAATTCCAGGAGGAATTTTCGGACATTATAAATACGCAGTAAGAGAAGAGGGTCCTAAGTTCTTTTCAAAAGCAAAGGATGCATATTTTTGGGATGTAGATGGAAATAAGTATTTAGATTTAATTTGTGGCTGGGGCCCAATGATTCTTGGCTATAACAATCAAAAAATAGATCAAGCTGCTCGAACACAATATGACTTGGGAAATACGGTAAGTATAGCTTCTCCAATAATGATCGAGCTAGCTGAAACATTAACCGATATGATCGATATTGCTGATTGGGCTCTTTTTGGTAAAAATGGAGGAGACAGTACTCAATTAGCTGTAATGGTCGCAAGAGCAGAGACTGGCAAGTCAAAAATTCTAAAAATAAACAACGGTTATCATGGGGCTAATGGATGGATGCAAAGTAGCAGCAATCCTGGAATTATAAATTCCGATAGTGATGAAGTTCTTTCTGTCGAATGGAACAGTATCAAAGAATTCGATGAAATGATTTCCTCTTTTGGAAGTGAAATCGCATGTTTTATTTCCAGTCCTTACGATCATCCAACATCAAAAGACAATACTCTACCTGATGATGGATATTGGGAACACATTCAAAAAAGGTGCAGGGAAAACAACATAATTATTATAGTTGACGATGTTAGAACTGGATTTAGAATTGATCTTCGTGGTTCTCATAATGCTTTTGGGTTTAGCCCAGATTTAGTTTGTTTGGGCAAGGCTATGGCTAACGGTTATCCAATTTCTGCTTTGGTTGGTAAAGATTCTTTAAAAGATGCAGCAAATAGAGTTTATTTCAGTGGAACACAATTTTTTAATTCGGCTCCTATGGCAGCATCCAAAGCTACATTAGAAGAGCTCCAAAAAGTAAATGCTATTGAAATCATGAATTCATATGGAGATAAGTTAAAAAGAGATCTGATCTCTGCCGGAGACAATTTTGGATTAAAAATGAAAGTCACCGGGGTCCCATCAATGCCTTATTTTAGAATAGAAGACCAAAATAAAGATTTCCATATTAAATGGACTGACGAATGTCTCGCGCGCGGACTATATCTCACAAGTTATCACAATCATTTTTTATCAGTTTCTCATGGTGAAGAAGAAATAGATGAAATTATAAGAATTGCTTCAAATGCCTTTGAAGCAGTAGTTTCTTAGTTTAGAAATAAATTTATAATTAATTAAAATCTTTAAATAAATTGAAAATTCTTTTTTTATAATAACCTATGGATGCTTTCGAACTGCAGGAACTCAAAACCGCTCTTCTTGATGAAATTCAAAACGCTTTCAAAGATAAAAAGAATCCGATGCTTATAGAATACGAAGAACAGACAGAAAATCTTTTAGCTTTGGCCGAATTAATGTCAAAAGAAAAAGACTTAATGCCTCAAGAAAATTTTGATCTTGTTATGGGCCAAGATTATGTAATCCTGCAACTAGAAAGATGGATTGAAGATAATCAAAAAATAATTTCACATTGGGAAAATAATGAAGAAAGCCTTAAAAAGCATTGATTTAGAAAGCACCAACAGAATAATTGAAATGGCTTGGGAAGATCGAACTCCTTTTGAGGCTATCGAAAAAGAATTTTCAATTAGTCACGGGGATCTCATAAGCATCATGAGAAACAATTTAAAACCATCTAGCTTCAAACTATGGAGAAAAAGAGTAAAGGGTAGAAAAACCAAGCATGGAGCTGTAAGGAATTTTAAAGTTGGTCGACATAGATGCGATAGGCAAGGGAAATTAGGGTGAAAATACACCCTAATCTTCTTCGAAGAATTTAAAAACAGAAAATTTCTATTTTGCGGCGTAGCCCATAACAGCTTTGATTTCTAAAAATTCTTCAAAGCCAAACTCACCCCATTCTCTTCCATTACCAGATTGTTTGAATCCTCCAAAGGGAGCATCAATTCCAGTAGGCTTATTATTTATGTGGACATTCCCACTTCTAATTTTTCTTGCAACATTAAGAGCACGTTCCGGATCTTCTGAGGATACATATCCAGATAATCCATAAGGAGTATCATTTGCAATCTTAATTGCATCATCCTCATCTTGGTAAGGAATGATACATAAAACAGGGCCGAAGATTTCTTCCCTTGCTATAGTCATGTCATTAGAAACATTTGCAAAAACAGTAGGCTTGACAAAATAACCTTGGTTTAAACCTTCAGGTTTTCCTGGTCCTCCCACAACAACTTCAGCACCTTCTTCTATTCCTTTTTCAATAAGACCTTGTATTTTATTAAATTGAACATCACTCACAACAGGACCCATATTTGTTGATTCTTCGGAAGGATCTCCAATAACTATTCCTTCGGCAACTGCTTTAGCAGCTTCTTTAGCTTCATCTTGCCTTGCAGCAGGAACAAGCATTCTAGAAGGAGCATTACAAGATTGCCCAGTATTATTGAACATGTGAGCTGTGCCTTTTGAAACCGCTTTGCTGAAGTCAGCATCATCTAAAATAATATTTGCAGATTTGCCTCCTAATTCTTGATGAACTCTTTTCACAGTATCTGCTGAGCCCTTAGCAACAGCGACTCCAGCTCGAGTAGAACCTGTAAACGACATCATATCTATTTTAGGATGGGCAGACATTGCTTCTCCAACAGTAGGGCCATCTCCGTTAACTAAGTTAAATACTCCTTTAGGAACTCCAGCTTCATGAAGAACTTCAGCTAGGAGAATTGCATTAAATGGCGCAATTTCAGTTGGTTTTAAGACCATCGTACAACCTGCTGCAATCGCAGGACCTACTTTGCAGGAAATTTGGTTTATAGGCCAATTCCATGGCGTAATCATTCCAACTACCCCAATGGGCTCTTTTCTTATCAGGGCGGAACCTTTTACTTCTTCAAATTTATAATTTTTTAAAGTTTCCAAAGCAGTACTAAAATGACCTAAGCCTGTTGCTGCCTGCGCAGCTTTTGATAAGCCTATAGGCGCACCCATTTCAGAGGAGATTGTTTCGGCAATCTCATCGTATTTACCCTGATAAACTTCTAGTATTTTTTCAAGCAAACTAATTCTTTCTTCAACCGAACTAAAGCCAAAAGTTTCAAAAGCAGAGTAAGCAGCTTCCACTGCTGCATCCACATCGTCTTTGTCCCCTAAAGCAATTCTGCCGAAAACTTCTTCTGTCGCAGGGTTAATGACGTCTAAAGTTTTCAAACCGTTTACAGGTTTAACCCATTCACCATTTATATAAAACTCTTCACAAACTTTCATATTCTTCCTCGTTAATTTATTTATCTAATAATTTTACTTGTAAACTTTTTTGGACTCTACTGATCCATGAGCAAAGATACTGCCTTGTGTCTTTCGGGTCAATAATTTCATGCACTGAAAAAGCCTCTGCTCTTGGAAAAGGACTTTGGGATTTAGCTAATTTTTCTTCAATTTCTTTTCTTTTTTTCTCCGGATCTTTTGCCTTTGCAATCTCTTTCCCAAAAGCAACAGCAACTCCTCCTTCCAAAGGTAAAGCTCCTGCTTCAGAAGACGGCCAAGCTAAAACATATGGATCCTCTCCGAAGTGAGCAGCAGCAGCGACTCCAAAAGATTTTCTTACCATAAGGGTACACCAAGGAATAGATGAATCTGCAGCAGCTAGAACAGCCTCAGTACCATACAAAATAGTTGCATCTTCCTCAGCTTCCTTTCCAATTAAAAAACCAGGTTCATCCACGATGGTTAAAATTGGGATATTAAATTGATCACATAATTTAATAAAGCGTGTGGTTTTTTTTGCATTATCAGCCGTCATTGAGCCAGCATAAAAGTTACTATCGTTTGCAAAAATACCAACTGAAAACCCATTAAGACGAGCAAAACCGGTAATGATTCCTCTCCCAAAAAAATTCGACATTTCAAAGAAATCATTATCATCAACCACCATTTTGATCAGACTTCTCATTTCATATGTTTTTTTTCTATCTTTAGGAATTATCTCTTCAAGAAGTTTTTCAGATCTCTTTATGTCATCATTTGTTTCTTTTTTTGGTGGAAGTTCGTAAATATTGGCAGGGAAAAAAGATAGAAACTTTTTAATTTGATTGAATGCATCTTCTTCAGATTCTGCAATGTTATCTGTTACCCCATTTTTTTTATGAACCTCTGAGCCCCCAAGTTCTTCTTTTGTAAAATCTTTACCGAAAGCTCTAGAAACTACTGCAGGTCCCGCTACTAAGATCTGAGCATTATCTTTAACCATTATTCTGAAGTGAGAACCTACAAAACGAGAAGCAGGGAGTCCCGCTACAGGTCCCAAAGCAGCTGAAACAACTGGTACTTCCTTGAGAGTTTGGGCAACAGATTTAAATCTTGATCTGGCAAAAACTGGATCGCCACCATAACCCTTTTTTTCTTTACTTGGGCCGGCAACTGAGCCTCCACCTCCTTCATGAAGCCTTACTAAGGGAAACTTATGTTTTACCGCAAGATCTTCCGTATATACGCTTTTTCTCAGACCTGCTGCATTAGGGGAACCTCCTTTAACAGTGAAGTCTTCACCACCGACAATCACGTCTTGCCCTTCAATTTTTCCAAATCCTAAAATAAAATTTGCAGGAGTAAGAGATAGCAGATTGCCTTCGTCATCATATTCAGCCCCACCAGCAACTTTTCCAATTTCATCAAAAGAATCTTTATCCAACAAAAGATCAATTCTTTCACGCAAAGTAAGACGTCCCTTATCATGTTGAACCTTTACAGCTTCAGACCCTCCTTGTTGTTTAGCTAGTTTCTCTCTAAGTTTTATTTGAGAGATTTCTTTTTTCCAAGACATTATTTGAACTCTTTATCATCCCACCAAGGATAAAATTCAGGTAAATCTTTGCTTACTTTCCCAGGAAAGTTAGGCTCTCTTTTCTCTAAAAAAGACATCACACCTTCACTTGCTTCACCAGTTTTTCCAAGGGAATAAACACCCCGAGAATCAATTTTATGAGCTTCCATTGGATGATCGGCTCCCAACATCTTCCATAGCATTTGTCTAATCAATGTAACCGATAGACTTGAAGTTGCCTCTACAAATTCTGCTGCAATTTCTTCAGCTCTTTCCATTAATTTATCTTCTGTAGTAATTTCTGTAACCAACCCTTTGCTTAAAGCTTCATCAGGCATAAAAATTTTTCCAGATAAACACCACTGAAGGGCGTTAGAAATTCCTACAATTTTTGGAAGAAACCAACTTGAACAAGCTTCTGGAACAATGCCTCTTTTAGCAAAAACGAAACCAAACTTAGCTTTCTCTGAGCAAATTCTTACATCCATTGGCAAAGTCATAGTTACTCCAACACCTACAGCTGCCCCATTTATTGCCGCGATCAATGGTTTTTTGAAATCAAATAATCTTAAAGTTAGTATCCCTCCGGTGTCTCTTTTTACTTCAGCATCGGATTTACCTTTATCGGACATATCAAATGTGTCTTCTCCCGATGATAGGTCCGCTCCAGCACAAAAAGCTTTCCCAGAACCAGTAAAAATAACTGCTCGAATGTCATCATCCTTTTCAGCTTCATCGAGAAGCTCGAGAATGTCTTTCAACATTTGACCCGAGAAAGTATTCATTTCTTTTGGTCTATTGAAGACTACTGTTAAAACTTTTTTATTTAATACAGTTTTTAAACTTTCAAATTCTTTCATTTTTTTTTCTCTTTTTTGGAATTTTTGTGTATATTGCATTTATAGCGTTGATTTAACCGACTTGCAAACGCTTTATAAAATTTGCTAAAAAGGATTTTTTTAAACCTGTTTAGCGAAAGCAAACAGGTTTTTTTTTAATTATTTATGGAGGATTACCATGGCATATGAAGGAAAAAATTTAGAAACCATTGCGCTGCATGCAGGATGGAGGAATGATGAAACCACAGGTTCAGTAGCTGTTCCTATCCATCAAACTACAAGTTATCAGTTCAATGACACAGCTCATGCAGCTAGTCTCTTTGGCTTGCAAGAATTCGGAAACATTTATACCCGAATCATGAATCCAACTTGTGATGTCCTAGAGCAAAGAATGGCAGCCCTAGATGGTGCAGCAGCTGGTCTTGCTGTTGCTTCAGGACAAACTGCTTCAGCATATTCAATTCAAAATGTTGCGAGAGCAGGGGACAATATTGTTTCTTCATCACATCTTTATGGGGGAACTTACAACCAATTTAAAAATAATCTTAAAGAAATGGGAATTGAAGTTAGATTTGTTGACCCAACAGATCCGGCTAATTTTGAAAAAGCTACCGATGATAAAACCAGGGCTTATTTTGCAGAAACTTTACCTAACCCTAAATTACAAGTATTTCCAATCGGTGAAGTTGCAGAAATTGGCAGAAAACATGGTATACCCTTGATCGTAGACAACACTGCTGCTCCAGTTCTTTGTCGTCCATTTGATCATGGTGCTGCCGTTACAACTTATTCAACAACAAAATACATTGGCGGACATGGAACAACCATCGGAGGCCTAATTCTTGATGGTGGTAATTTTGATTGGGGTAAAGCTGGAGTTGATAGACAGCCAGCCTTGAATACACCTGATCCTTGCTATGGAGGTGTTGTCTGGGATGAACAAGTTACCAAAAACATGGGCTTACCTTTTGCTTACTTACTCAAATTAAGGACTACACTTCTTAGAGACTTAGGTGGAGCTATGAGCCCTTTTAACGCATGGATGTTCATTCAAGGATTAGAGACATTGCCTTTGAGAATGCGTGAACATGCCAACAACGCACAAAAAGTTGCTGAATTTCTAGCATCTAACAAAAAAGTCCAATCGGTTACTTATCCAGGTCTTTTTGAAGGTGCTGAAAAGGAAAAAGCAGATAAATACATGACTGGTGGTTATGGTGCTCTTATCGGTTTTGAGTTGCCTGGTGGAAAAGAAGCAGGAAGTAAATTTATTGATTCCTTAGAGCTTCTTTATCATGTTGCGAACATTGGAGATTCAAGATCTCTTGCAATTCATCCAGCAACAACGACTCACAGTCAGCTTGCTCCTGAGGAGCAGTTATCTGCAGGGGTGACACCTGGATATGTAAGATTATCAATCGGTATTGAAAATGCCGAGGATATCATTGCAGATATTTCTCAAGCTATAGACAAAGCTTCAAAATAAAAAAATATATCCCTCTTGTTTGCAAGAGGGATATTTTTTTCAGTTATATTCATAAATTTTTCAATATATTTAAAAATTTAAACCTGATAAATATCTCTTTTTAGTATCAAATATAGTTTTAGAGGATAAGAATGAAATTATTTGTAGGAAATCTGCCTTGGAGTGTCGATAACTCTGAGCTAGAAAGTTTATTTTCTGACTTTGGCAGTGTGATATCAGCTAATGTGATTACTGATAGAGTATCAAAGAGATCCAGAGGCTTTGGTTTTGTCGAATTGGAATCTGGGGGATCAGAAGCTATCTCTGCATTACATGACTCTGAATTTCAAGGAAGAAAGCTTACTGTTAATGAAGCAAAACCCAGAACCTAATACTTTTTAAATTTGGTGCCCCTGCCAGGAATCGAACCTGGAGCTGCCACTTAGGAGGCGGCCGTTTTATCCGATTAAACTACAAGGGCTTGATTTAAAGTTTGGTAGGATTTTCCTGTCCTTCGTATACTTCTTCAGGATCAAATAATTTTTCGTTTTCAACAAATTCTAAGTCTTTAAAGTTTTCAACAGATCTATAAAAACAGGATTTGTAACCAACATGACAACTTGCTCCTGAACCTTCAACTTCTACTTTGAAAATTACACAATCTTGGTCATCATCCACAAGAATTTCCTTGATGTTTTGATAAAGTCCGCTTGTTTCACCTTTTTTCCACAACTGTTCTCTACTTCTGCTCCAGTAGTGAGCTTGTTTTGTCTCAATAGACAGTTTTAATGCCTCTTTGTTGAGATAACCATGCATTAGAATGAGATTTGAGCTTTCTTCCATGGTTATTACTGGAATAAGCCCTCGATCGTCAAACTTAGGCATGAACTCATTACCTTCTTCTACGGCTTCTATACTTATTCTCTTTCCAAAGTCCATATTTAATACTCAAATTTTTATTAGATATTATAGTTATAATAATGCTCAAATTTAATTAATTTTAGTAATAACTGCATATTTAGATGCTAAAAACAGCAAATTTATCATACAAGTTTGACGATAAATATATTTTTTCAAATCTGAGCTTTGAAATTGCAAATGATAGCGTTTTTAAGCTTGTAGGAGACAACGGTTCTGGCAAATCAACCTTGCTAAAAATTCTTTCGGGTATTTATAAAAACTATGAAGGAGAATTATCATGTTTAGAGGTTGATTCAGTATTTTATTCCGGTCATAAAACTGGATTGAAAAATAACTTATCAGTAAGAGAGAACATTTATTTTGATATCAGATTACCTAAAATTTCTTACTCTCAGATTAATTCCGTTCTAAAAAAACTCGATCTTATTGACTATTCCGATATTCAGTCAGCGTATCTTTCAGAAGGTCAAAAGCGAAAAATTAATATCGCAAGTTTTATGCTTTCTAATGCTAATTTGTATCTTCTCGATGAGCCTTTTAATAATTTAGATTCTAAAACAACTGATCTTGTGCGCGAAATCTTTGATACAAAAGTTGATAGCGGAGCAAAAATTATTTTTTCATCTCACGAAAGATTTAATGATGATTTTCCTTTAATTGATATGAACTTATTTAACTGATGATTTACTTCATAAAAATACTTAAAAAGGAATTTCTCATCTATTCAAGAAAATCTTCATCTTTCATCAGTCCGGTCGTCTTTTTTTTGATTTCTATTTCTTTGTATCCAATCGGAATCTCTAACGATCCAGACATATTAAAAAATTTAGCACCCGGTTTAATTTGGATTACTGTCTTGTTATCGACTTTGATATCTTTCCAAAACATCTTTTCCGAAGATTATGAAGACGGAAGCATTGAACTTTTATTGGCTTCTGGACAAAACCTATCAATGATTGTTTTGATTAAAATTTTTGTAAATTGGATTTTTAGTTGTTTACCAATTATCGTTCTTTCTATTTTTTCTATTTTTTTACTTTATCTTCCTCAAGAAGGCTTAAAACCCTTAATCATTAGTTTGTTGATTGGCACACCAACCATTTGTCTTTTTGGGGCGCTAGCTGGAGCACTCTCACTTGGAAAAAACAGCATCACTGGACCCGCTTTAATGCTTCCTTTGAGTTTACCAGTTTTAATCTTGGGTACTCAGGCTATAAATTATTCATTAAACGGCATCAACTTTGCCTCAAATATTTTACTTCTTACGGCAATACTTATTTTTTTGTTACCAATTATTTTGTTCGCTTCGGTTGGGGCATTAAAACTTCATTTTAATTAGACATGTTTCAAAGATTAAAGAATTTTTATCATAAACTTGGATCTTATCCATGGTTTTACAAAATTTCTGGAAAAGTAATTCCGTTTCTTGGGTTTTTCAGTATTACATTGATAATTATTTCTTCTATCTGGGGCTTATTTTTCTCACCTACTGATGCGGTTCAAGGAGATGTATATCGAATTATATACTTTCATGTTCCAGCGGTATCTGTATCCCAGATGATCTATTATTCAATGTCTGTAGCAGCGGCAGTTTTTTTAATATGGCGCATGAAAATGGCAGGAGTCTATATTAAAAGTCTTGCTCCAATTGGTGCGGCTTTTACTTTTATTGGATTGATGAGTGGTGCTATTTGGGGCCAACCAACCTGGGGCACATGGTGGGTATGGGATGCCCGCCTGACTTCTACTTTAGTACTCTTTTTATTTTATTTAGCAATCATCGGCATGCAATCAACTTTTGCTTCAAGGAAGTCAGCTGATACAGCAGTTTCTATAATAACTTTGGTCGGAGTTGTAAATCTTCCAATAGTAAAAAAATCAGTTGATTGGTGGAATACCCTTCATCAACCGGCATCAATATCTATCTCTGGTGAGTCTTCCATATCTAACGAAATGCTTGTTCCATTATTATTTTCGATTTTAGGGGTTTATTTGTTTGTTCTCTTTACAGGATTGCTTTCTATGAGAGCAGAAATTTCTTCTAGAGAGCAAAACAAGGAATGGTTCAAAAAACTTTTAAGCAAAAATTAATTATGGATTTTGGCGAATTTAATATTCATATTTGGTCGGTTGTTTCCATAACTGGATTTATTTGCTTAGTTTTAATTTATTTGCCCCTATCAAAAATTAGAAAGAACGAATCCAAGATTAAAAACCATGAAACAACTTAGATTAAAAAGACTTTATGGAGTTTTTTTTATAGTGCTTTGTTCTGCACTTGCCTTTGCTTTAGTTTATTTAGCCATCAGAGATAATGTAAATTTATTTTACTCTCCATCAGATTTATTTGAGAATCCTCCTCAAGGTAGAAATGCTATCAGAGCAGGAGGACTAGTTGAAATTGGAAGTCTAAAGAGATCAACCGACTCGCTAGATATAGAATTCATAATTACTGATCTAAAAAAATCTATTGCGGTTAGTTACACAGGTATTCTTCCAGACTTATTTAAAGAAAATGCTGGAGTAGTTGCTACAGGCTACTTTGACAAAAGTAAGATGAGTCTTGATGCTTATCAAATTTTAGCTAAGCATGATGAAAACTATGTCCCCAAAGAAGTTAAAAAGGCTCTTGAAAAATGATTCCAGAAATAGGTTTATTGTTTTTAGTTTTAGCTTTTACGATTTCAAGTTTCTATATCTTTGGAAACTTTTTCTCATTTTATAGAAATAATAATTTCGTAATTTCTCCTAATATAGTTTATCTATTTTTTTTAAGCGTTCTATTAAGTTTTTTATGCCTCGAAATAAGTTTTATAACCGATGACTTTAGCGTTTTGTATGTGGCAAATAATTCAAATGAAAATCTCCCTGTTTACTATAAATTTGCAGCACTTTGGGGAGGTCATGAAGGCTCCATGCTTTTATATCTTTTATTTCTCAGTCTTTGGATTTTGATTTATTACTTAAAATCTCAATCTAGTTTTGGCATATTTTTTCTATTCGTTATATTTTCTCTTTTTTCAGGTTTTGTCATCTTCACGTCAAATCCCTTCGAAAGGTTACTGCCTTTTCCTCCAGAAGGAGGTTTGGATTTAAATCCCTTGCTGCAAGATTTTGCTTTTACCATTCATCCACCAACTCTTTATCTTGGCTATACCGCTCTAACTTTGCCGTTTGCCATTGCTATGGCACGTTGTGTTGATTCAAATTATAAAAACTGGGCAAGCGATCTAAAAAATTGGTCTGTAATTTCTTGGTCATTTTTAACTTTGGGCATAGCACTCGGAAGTTGGTGGGCTTACTATGAGCTTGGTTGGGGAGGTTGGTGGTTTTGGGATCCAGTAGAAAACTCTTCTTTAATACCCTGGCTTATTGCAACAGCTTTAATTCACTCAGCAATAGCTACATCTAAGAGAAATATTTTTTCTAAGTGGACGGTGCTTTTATCTTTAGGCGCAATTTTATCAAGCTACATTGGCTTATTTTTAGTTAGGTCTGGAGTTGTTACCTCAGTTCACACTTTTGCCTTAGATCCTGAAAGAGGTTTGATTCTTTTATTCATAATTTTATTTGTTCTAATTTTCTCTTTGATTATTTACTCAAGATCAAAACTTACTGATTTAAGTTATACATATGGATCAATTCTTTCTAGAGAATTCTTCTTTTTAATCAATAACGTATTTTTAATTATTTTGGCAGTTGCTATTCTTTTTGGGACTATTTACCCAATAATCTATGAAATTTTCTCTGGAGGAAAAGATATTGCGGTGGGCAAACCATATTTTGATTTAGTTACTGTACCAATTGCATTCTTTTTAGCTTTTTTTCAGGGATTTGGAATTCTTAGTAACTGGTCTTCAAGAACTACCGAACCAAAGACTTTGTTTGTTTATTTTGCTATTTTAATTTTTTTGACTGTCAGTTTAAGCCTGCTCTTTTTAAACAATATTTCAATATCTATCACAGTAACGAACTTAATGATTTCTAGCATCTTGGCAGGTCTAATTTATTACGCTTTTTTACAAATTAAAAATTCCAAAAAAGTGAATTTATCAATGGGATTTTCACATTTTGGTATAGCAGTAATGATTTTAGGAATCGGACTTGTTTCATCATTAGAATCTCAAAAAGAGTTAATCGCTTTCAAGGAAAAGCCTTTTGAATTGGAAAATTATAGGATTACTTACCTTGGAGAAGAAAAAAAAATTGCTCAAAATTTCTCTTCCGACGAAGTAAGTTTTAAAGTGAATAATTCGAACAAGGAGTTTAACTTGATTGCTGAGAAAAGGTATTATCCGGTTTCAAAATCAATAATGACTGAAGCGGCAATATTTCCTTCTATTAAAGAAGATCTGTATATATCTATTGGAGACCAAGTTGAAGAGGGTTGGGTAGTGAAAGCGCAGTTAAAGCCTTTTGTCAGACTCATTTGGCTAGGAGCCCTGATTATGACTTTTGGGGGATTTTTAAGTTTGTTTAGATTCAAAAGCTCATGAAAGTTACTAGGTATATAGGTTATTTTTCTTTACTTTTAACTTTATTTATCTTTTCTGTTTTTTTTATAAATCTTTTTGAAGAGAACGAGATTAATTTCCCAGAAAAAAATCTTCCATCAGGAGAGATAAAAACCTTTGATGGAAATATTCTCGACCTAGATTTATTAAAAAAGAGTGAATTTTCTTTATTAAATGTTTGGGCTACATGGTGTATTAATTGTAAGTTAGAACATGGCTTTTTGATGGCAAAAAAAACCGAAGGATGGGATATTGTTGGTTTGAACTATAAAGATGATTTAGAACAAGCTTTTAAATGGTTAGATCAATATGGAAATCCTTATTCAGTAAATCTTTATGATCAAGACGGTACTTATGGCTTCAATCTCGGTGTATCGGGAGCACCAGAAACTTATCTTCTTAGAGAGGATAAAATTTTACAAAAACATATCGGCATCATGTCTGAGAAAGTTTGGAAAGACAAATTTATTCCTCTGATCAATAACTAAAATGTTGTTCTTGATACCATTTTTTTTTCTTTCCTTATCTTTGGAAGCAAAGAATATTTATGAGTTTTCAAATGAAAATTTAGAAGAAGATTTTATTGAATTATCACAGGAAATAAGTTGTCCTCTCTGCGCTGGTTCCTCCATTGCAGAATCTAATTCCGACATAGCAAATGATTTGAAAAACGTCATTTTTAAAGAGCTTGAAAATGGGAAGACTCCAAAAGAAATTAAAAATAATTTAATAAAGCTTTATGGAGAGGGTATTTTGTTTATGCCAGAGAATAAAATATCAATTTTCATTTTATATGGATTTCCTTTATTGCTTATCGGCATTGGTATTTTTTTTCTTTTCAATTTTTCAAAAAAATGAATTTTAAGGTTATTAGTTACTTAGCAATTATCATTTTTTCTTTTTTTCTTTTTTTTCTCATACAAGGTTACGGTTCTTTAAAAAAATTTTCATTTCAAGATGATTACTCTGCTTTTCTTGTATCAGATGAATTGCGAGATATGCAGATTGATTTTAAATACTTGAATTCTTCAGAAATAATGCTCTCTGGAAAGAGATTTTTTTATGATGAAAAATTTAAATTGGCAATTAAAAGTTTTAATTTTTTGATAGATAAATATCCAGATTTGATTGACTCTAGCGTACATGCTTTTCTTGCAGAGTCACACTATGAGTTACAAGGTAAATTTAATGGCGATGTCACCAGCCATGTAGAAAAAGCTTTGTATTTAAACCCATCTGACACAAGAGCTCTTTCACTACAAGGTCTAAATTATTTTCAACAAAATAACTTTAAGGAAGCTTTAAAAAGCTGGTCAATAGCCCTTGAAAGTTCAACAAATAGCAAAGAAAAAGAATCCTTGATTATTGCAATGAATCTTGCATTGAAAAAGCTTAAAAATTAGAAAAAATAGGGTTTTAAAGGCCTAAATCAGTTAAAATATACATCCAAGGATGAGATTAAAAAACATCAGCCTATCTGGTTTTAAATCTTTCGTGGACCCCACGAAAATCTCCTTCCCAAGCAGTATGAGTGGAGTTGTCGGACCTAACGGTTGCGGTAAGTCTAATATCATAGATGCTGTTAGATGGGTTATGGGAGAGATATCAGCAAAAAATTTAAGAGGTGAAAATATGGCTGATGTCATTTTTAGTGGATCATCATCTAGAGCGCCTTCGAGTCGTGCTTCCGTAGAGCTTTTATTTGACAATTCCCTAGGAAAATTAGGTGGAGAATATTCGAGCTATTCAGAAATTTCTGTCAAACGAGTTTTAGAAATTGATGGAAGATCTATCTATTATTTAAATGGATCAGAATGCAGAAGAAAAGACATTACAGATATATTTCTCGGTACTGGTCTCGGACCTAGAAGTTATGCTGTCATTGAGCAAGAAATGGCTACTAAGCTAATAAGCTCTAGACCTGAAGAACTAAGAATGTATATTGAAGAGGTTGCAGGAATTTCTGTTTATCGTGAAAGGAAAAGAGAAACTGAATCGAGGATAAAGAAAACCAAAGAAAATCTTAGTCGAGTGAAAGATCTCAAAGATGAGATAGAAAGACAGCTTTTAAAACTTAAAAGACAAGTTAAGTCAGCCGAAAGATATGAAGCATTGAAAGAAGAAGAAAAATCAAAAAAAGGTCTTTTAAAAGCAATATCATGGCAAACAAGAAAAGAAAAAATTTCAAAAATAGATTTGTCAATCAAAGAGCTTGAATCAAGCCTTGAAAAAGAAAGAACTCTTAAAATCTCACTTAACTCTGAAATAGACAAATCGAAAGTAACCCAATCTGAAATACAACAAAAAATTGATAAAGTTCAACAGGATTACTATTCTAGCGGTGCGGACCTTACAAGTTCTGAACAAGAATTATCTTTGTTGAAAGAAAAGAGAAAGGATCTGCTTTCAGAAAAGGACCAAATGGAAGAGAGTTTAAATAGTTTTTCTTCCGATAAAGATAATTTATCAACAGAGTTGTCTGAAGCTGAATTAGAACTTTCAAAAAAAGAACCAGAACTTCAAGCCTTAGATGAAAGCTTTTCTAAACTTGAGGGGGCAATGTCTCCAGATTTCCTAGTAGAAAAAATCTTTCTTGATGTGTCTAATCTAACGGTTTCTTTAGAAGAGACTACAAGGGATTTCTCAACAAAAACAGAGAGCGATATCCAAGAAATTCATTCTTTTGCTCTTGAGATAAAGAACAAGCTAGAAAAGCTGAAGGAATCTATTAAACATCAATCTCAATATCAAGAAGAAAAGTTTAAGGCCCAAAAAACTGAACTCCTTTCTTTGAGTTCAGAAATTACTTCTTTCAAAGTAAAAATAGCTGAAATTAAAAGTAAATTATCTGCAATCGAAAGTTCCAAGCTGAATACTATTTCTGCAAAAAACTCTCTCGAAGAAAAACTTAATGAGATTGAAGGACCGATAAAGAAAATTGAAGCAGATATTAAGCCCTTATTAGACTCTAGAATAGACGTAGAGGGAAATCTGTCAAAATTGAGAGAACATTTTAATGATTTAAACGAAAACATAAGAGCCAACGAGCGAAGAATTCATGAAATCGACCTCAGTCTTGAAGACTTTAATAAAGATATTCAAAAATATAAATTAGAAAGACAAGGATTTATTTCTGAATCAGCAATTTTTGAAGAACAACTTAAAAAC
>Ga0208390_1000377_pt1 | contig 15820 bp, 12 predicted proteins | sample Knorr_S7_td_Surf_FD_185594 | JGI IMG/M metagenome (GOLD analysis project Ga0208390, IMG submission 185594) | Marine microbial communities from Southern Atlantic Ocean transect - Knorr_S7_td_SurfaceA_ad_6m_LV_A (SPAdes) (version 2) | ecosystem: Environmental > Aquatic > Marine > Oceanic | place...
AATAGCCTTTAAAATTGCGATTTCAATATTGCCAGTTTTATGGACTTTAATAGATTTAAAATTATTTTGAACATACTTTGGGATAAACTTTTTACTTGTAAATAGCTTTATAACTTTATTTTTAATGTCCTTGCTATAATCAATATAAATCAATTTCTTATTTTTATTGTAGATGTAAAATACTCCAGTTGTATTATCTAAAGTTTCAATTATGTTTTTAAATATTGAACTTATACTTTCACCCGGAAACTCAACTATGCTTCTTTTAATAATTTCTTGATTAATATCCTTTTCAATTAAAATTTTCAGAAGTTCAACAGTTGCAAGTGCGTCTCCACTAGCTCTGTGACGGTCTTTTAAAGGTATTCCGAGACTTCTAGATAATCTTCCGAGTTTATAAGAATCCTGTTCTGGTAGTAATTCTTGAGATAATATTACCGTGCACAAGGACTTCATTGAGAACTCAAATCCAAGTCTTTTAAATTCTAACTGAAGAATTCTATAATCAAATTGAGCATTATGAGCAACAAGAATCGATTCAGATGTTATCTCAATAATTCTTTTGGCAACTTCTTGAAACTTTGGTGCTGATTGAACCATATCAGAGGTAATTCCAGTAAGTTTTTCAACATAGGGATGAATATCTCTTTGTGGATTAACGAGACTAATAAATTGATCAGTTATATTTACTCCATCAAATTTATATGCTGCTACTTCAATAATTGATTCCTCATTAAATTTACCACCAGTAGTTTCTAAATCAATAATTGTATACATTAATAATTTCTTTTACCAAAAATTTTACTCCCAATTCTAATCATATTTGAACCATTTTTTAGTGCAATATCATAATCATCGCTCATACCTATTGATAGAATTTTAAATTTAGGATCAATTGAGGCTATATCATCATAAATTATCTTAATCATTTTGAATTCCTCATTAATTAATTCAATATTATTAGTGAACGTAGCCATTCCCATTAAACCAATAATATTTATGTTCTCGTATATTTCCAAGCTTTTATAAAAGTCTCTAAATTCTTCTATTTTAATTCCAAATTTTGAATCTTCTTTCGAAATTTTAATTTGAATAAGACAATTAATTATTCTTTCCTCTTTTTTAGCCTGCTTATCAATTTCTTTTGCTAATGATATTCTATCTAATGAATGAATTAGGTTAATAAACCTTGCTATATATTTTACTTTATTCTTTTGAAGATGACCAATCATGTGCCATTCAATGTCATTTGGTAATTTACTCTGCTTATTGACAATTTCTTGCACTCTATTTTCTCCAAATTTCAATTGTCCATAGTTGTATGCTTCCTTTATTTCCTGAATGCTTCTGGTCTTGGAAACAGCTATTAAATCTGCCTTATCCAATATCTCATTTTTAATATTTGAAATTTGCTGTTTTATACTCATAATTGGCGCATTATCTCCTCTGCAACTTCAAGAGCTTTAATACCATCATTTAAGCTTACTTTTGAATCACTTTTATATTTAATAGATCCATAAAAGTCATTAAGTTCAGCTTCTATAGAATTTATACTTTGAACTTTAGGGTTTTCAAAGAAAATAACTTTTTCTTCCCCTAAATTATTTTTAACAATTAGTGAGTTTTCTGCTTCACATTCATACTTATCTCTAATTTTTACAACTTGAAATTCTTTCTCTAAAAAATTTATTGATATGTATGCATCTTCTTGAAAAATTCTAGTTTTTCTCATTTTTTTTAAAGAAATTCTACTTGATGTTAAATTTGCTATACATCCATCTTCAAATTCTATTCTAGCATTTGCAATGTCAGGAGTTGAGCTTATTATAGAGACACCTGATGCATCTATTTTTTTGACGTTTGACTTATTAATACTTAATATTATATCTATATCGTGGATCATTAGATCCATAATAACAGAAACATCAGTTCCTCTCGGATTAAAGTCAGATAGTCTATGAGATTCAATAAATTTTGGATTCTTAATAAATTCCCTACATGAAATAAATGCCTCGTTATACCTTTCAACAAAACCAACTTGACCAATTATACCTTTTTCCATAGCCATAGTTTCGATTACCTTGGCTTCATTAGAATCGTTTGTTAGTGGCTTTTCAACAAATATATGTTTCCCTTTATCTATACATTCTTTTGCAATTTCAAAATGTGTAGTTGTAGGAGAGACAATCACAGCTGCATCAATCTTCTCGATTAATAAATGAAGTTCTTTAAAGAAAAAATAGCCTTTTTCTTGTGATAGTTTCTCAGAATTAAATACATCCGTATCATAAAAACCTATAAGTTCAAAATCTGACTTATTTAATATGTTTAAATGGATCTTTCCAAGGTGTCCTGCACCTATTACTCCAACCTTAATCATATGCTAAAAATACAATCTTCTTTTGGAATTTTCGACTATTAATTTAATATTAGTGAATGTGGAAGATAACTTTAAATTTCATGGTAGAAGAAGACTATTAGCCCTGGAACTAAAAAAGAAGGGAATTGTCAACAAACAAATAATTAAGTCAATTGAGAGTGTTCCTCGACATTTATTTGTTGATCCTGGTTTATCTGAGCAAGCATATTTAGACAAGGCTTTACCAATTGAATCTAATCAAACTATCTCGCAGCCCTATACAGTTGCTTTCCAAACTCAATTATTAAATCCTGTCAGTAGTGAAAAAATTTTAGAAATTGGAACAGGATCAGGATACCAAACCTCAATTTTATGTTTTCTTAAAACAGATGTATATACTATCGAAAGAAATCACAATTTATTTAGATCAACTACCAAACTATTTAATAGGCTTAATATAAATCCAGTTAAATTTAAATATGGAGATGGATATAAAGGATTGATTGATGATTCCCCATTTGATGGTATTTTAATTACAGCAGGTTCCCCAAATGTTCCAGAGGATCTACTAAAACAACTTAAAGTAGGAGGGAGGATGGTAGTGCCAATTGGAAAAAAGATTCAGGTTATGACAAAAATTACTAGAATTAGTATTAATAATTTTAAAAAAGAGACTTTTGGTAATTTTAAGTTTGTTCCAATGCTGAGAAAAAAAGATTAGTTGTTGAATTTTTTTTTAATTCGTTTTAAACTAATTTTATTTTCTCTGTCTTTTATTACATTTCTTTTATCAAACTCTCTTTTTCCTTTTGCAACTGAAACATTGAGTTTTGCAATCCCTTTTTTACTTATAAAAAGTGATAATGCAACAACTGTAATTCCTGCATCCTTGACTTGTTTTTGAATCTTTTTTAATTCTTGTTTATTTAATAATAGTTTTCTTCTTCTTTTTGGATTATAGTTGCTCTGATTTGAATTTTTATATTCATCAACATGCATATTTACAACAAAAAGCTCATCACCATTAAACTCACAATATGAGTTATTTAAAGAAGCTTTAGCATTTCTAATTGATTTAATCTCATTACCAGTTAAAACAATACCACACGTATATTTATCCAATAATGAATAATCATATTTAGCTTTCTTGTTATTTATGTTTACCGAATTATTCACTATGTAAAATTACAAATAAGAATTGTTTATAACTAGTTGATTTATATAATAGAAAACAAATAAAGTCGAGTTCCTATTTTATTAATTTAGCATTTTATGAAAAACATGAACAATCAAGATCAAATCTTTAGTCTTATTAAAGAAGAAAAGAATAGACAGCTTGGCGGATTAGAACTAATAGCGTCTGAAAATTTTACTAGTGATAATGTAATGAAAGCAACAGGATCAATCCTTACTAATAAATATGCAGAAGGTTATCCTGGAAAACGATACTATGGTGGGTGTGAGGTTGTAGATAAAATTGAGAATGTTGCTATTGATCGTCTGAAGACACTTTTTAACGTTGAATATGCAAATGTTCAGCCTCATTCAGGTTCACAGGCCAATACAGCAGTATTTGATGCTTTTTTGAAACCTGGAGATAAAATTCTTGGTCTTGATTTAGCTCATGGTGGTCATTTAACTCATGGATCAAATGTTAATTTTTCCGGTAAAATATACAATTCAAGTTTTTATGGAGTTACTAAAGAAGGAATTTTTAATTATGATGAAATTCTTGAAAGAGCTAAACAAGCAAAGCCAAATCTTATAATAGTTGGAGCATCAGCCTATTCTAGAGATATTAACTTTTCGAAGTTTAGAGAGATAGCAGATGAGGTTGGAGCATTTCTTCATGCAGATATTGCTCATCCATCAGGATTAATTGCAAAAGGTTTTCTAAGTGACCCCGTTCCACATTGTCATGCAATAACTTCTACAACTCATAAGACTCTTAGAGGTCCTAGAGGCGGTATAATAATGATGGGTAAAGATTTTGATAATCCATTTGGTTTAAAATTAAAAAATGGAAATTTAAAAAAAATGTCTTCGGTCTTAGATTCTGCCATATTTCCAGGAAATCAAGGAGGCCCTCTAGAACATGTTATAGCAGCTAAAGCCATTGCTTTTGGGGAAGCTCTTGACCCTCAATTTGAAAAATATATTAATCAGGTTATCTCTAATGCCTCAAGATTATCAAAGAACTTGACTAGTCTTGGTTACAATATAGTATCAGGTGGAACAGATAATCATCTTATTCTAATTGATCTAAGTAACAAAAAAATTACCGGTAAAGATGCTGAGAGAGTTTTAGGCCTGTCAAATATTACAGTAAATAAAAATATGGTTCCTTTTGACGATAAATCTCCATTTGTAACAAGTGGAATCAGAATTGGTACTCCTGCAATTACTACTAGAGGTCTAATAGAAAGTGACATGGATTTTGTCGCAGAATGTATTGATGCGTCTATACTTAACAGTGAAAATAACGAAATATTGGCTGATATAAGCAAAAAGGTTGAATCTTACATGATCGATAGACCTTTATTCTCAATTATTTAGAAACTACTTCAACTTCAAAAAGTTTATCCCAATTTTTCCCAGTAACGAAGATTTTTCCATCAAAATATGCTATACCATTCATTACATCCAGATCAGGTTTTTGTGTAACTCTATCTCGTATTCCAGAAAAATCTATTACTTTCTCAACTACACCATTCAATGGGTTAATTACAATTACAACATCACGATTAAATTGATATGTATTAGCATATATTTTTCCATCTATGTATTCTAATTCATTAATATTCTTAATTTTTGACCTATTCGTTAATACTTCAATAAATCTTATTTCCTCAAGAGTCTCAGGATCCAAAATCCAGATTTTATTTGTTCCATCTGATTTATAGATAAAACTTCCATCATTACATAAGCCCCATCCCTCTTTACTTTTTCCATAATCAAAGTTTCCAATTTTATTAAAATCTAAATCATAAATGAATCCAATATTATTTTTCCATGTAAGTTGATAAATTTTGTCGTTAATAATAGTAAGACCCTCTCCAAAGTACTCATAGTCAAGCTTAACAATATTTAGTATTTCCCCACTTATATAATCTGATTTTCTTAAAGTTGATTTACCATTTAATCCAGTACTTTCATACAATTGGTTGTTGTAAAATTCAAGCCCTTGGGTGTATGCATTTTTATCATGTTTATATTCAGTAATTACTTTATATGTCATTATCTCAGGCTCAATATTAGAATAAATATCAAATTTTTTATTAATTGAAATTATCTCGTTATTTGAGAATATTTTAGCAGCTACATTATTTTCTCCGACTTTGTAATCAACTAACTTTACTTCTTTTGAGACTAATCTATCATTTAAGTAATATTTAATAGAATCGATAATCTTCTTATTAGGTGAAATAATATTAATAGAGATTCTATCATCAATTAAAATTTTATCACCTGAAGATTTAATCTGAATTTCAAATCCACTACTTGGATCTGGATTACAGTTTAGTATTAACAAAAAGAAGAAAAAAATAATACTATGTTTCATGAATTAAATTTATTACTAATATATTTAATAAATAATGAGTAAAGTAATATTAATTACAGGAACATCATCAGGTTTTGGCAAATCAATTGCTGAAAAGCTTCACTCTCAAGGTTATACTGTAATTGGCACATCAAGAAACGCAAATAAAATAAATTCTGCTTTCAAGACTATGAATCTTGACATAAATAATTATGAAATGTCAAAGAATTTAATTGATAATATTATTAATTCATATGGTAAAATTGACATACTAATAAATAATGCTGGGATTAATATCACAGGCCCTATTGAAACTGCTAATATGTCGGATATTAAAAAAGTTTTTGATACAAATTTTTTTAGTCATGTAAATATGATCCAAAAAGTTCTCCCTAATATGCGATCAAATAATAAAGGATTAATAATAAATATTACATCAATTGCTGGATATTTGGGTTTACCTTACTGGGGAACATATTGTGCTTCAAAGTCCTCTTTCAATATTATTGCTGAAAGTCTAAATATTGAACTTAAAAAATATAATGTTGATGTAGTTAACATTTCACCTGGAGATTATAAAACTGAAATATCTTTAAATCGAGTTGATAGGCTTGAAAGTGCCACTCCTTATTATAATGATTACAAAAATGTTATAAATAGTGTTAACAGTAAGATGAAACATGGAAGAGATCCAAATGAGGTTGCTGAGTTGGTATCAAAAATTATTAATGAAAAAAATCCTAAAATTAATTACCTTGTGGGTGGATTTCTCGAAAAAAAAATCACTTTGAAAAGTTTACTTTCCGACAAAATTTTTCAAAAAATAATAATGAAACTATATAACTAAATACTATGAAATTTTTTATTGACACAGCAAACCTAGATCAAATAAAAGAAGCTCAAGATATGGGAATTCTTGATGGTGTTACTACAAACCCATCTTTGATGGCCAAGGAAGGTATAACAGGTGAAAAAAATATTATTGATCACTATCTTAAAATATGTGACATAGTTGATGGTGATGTATCTGCTGAGGTAATTTCAGTAAATTATGACGGAATCATTAAAGAAGGAGAAGCTTTAGCATCACTTCATAAACAAATTGTTATTAAGGTTCCTATGATAGAAGAAGGTGTAAAAGCCATTAGATTTTTTAGTGATAAAGGATTAAAAACTAATTGCACATTAATATTTTCGTCTGGTCAAGCCTTGCTAGCTGCTAAGGCTGGTGCTACATATGTTTCCCCTTTTATTGGGAGGCTTGATGATATTTCTACTGATGGTTTAGACCTGATATCTGACATAAGAGATATTTTTGATAATTATGCTTACAATACAGAAATTTTAGCTGCATCCATAAGACATACTATGCATATAATTGATTGTGCTAAAATTGGAGCAGATGTTATAACAAGTCCTCTTTCTGCTATTAAAGGGTTGTTGAAACACCCATTAACAGATATTGGTTTAGCTAAGTTTTTAAGTGACCATAAAAAAGGAAACTAATTTTCTTTTAAAATATTTTCAATTTCGTTAGTAAAAAGATTACTAAATCCATCTATAATTTTTACTTTTTGATCAGTTATAATTGTCTTATTTAAATATGTTAATACCCAATCCTTGCTAGAACTTTCAAAATCCTTAAATGAAAATTGGTTTGATAAGTCAAGATTTAATATATTTTGAGCTTGACTAACCATATCAGTATATGGTTGAATACATATACCTACAAATCTATAATCTGGAAATTGCAATTTTAATTCCTCCACTCTTCTTATTGTCCTTCTATAATGATTCATTTGGGTTTGGGACCAAAAATAAATTAAGGATTTTGAACCTTTTAATTCACTTAAACTGGATTTAGTATACCCTTCAAAGTCAATAATTTCAATATCTGGAAGAGAATTTCCTTTTTTCATTTTTTCTATGTCCCTGTAAAGTTTTGTTATTTCATCTAAATATTGTTCTGATGAGTTTACATAAGTGTAATAGTCAATAAACTCATCATGAAAATCATTATTTTTAAAATTTAGTATTTCCTCAATAGCTGTGGCTCTAGCTAGATTATTTTTTAATAGTTGATCAGTAATTTTAGAATCAATAATTAAAAGTTTTTTAATATTAAAATCTGTATTATTTTTTTCATAGAAATATGCTTTTCCACTATCTAATGTTTTTTCATTAAAATAGTTCATTAGATATGTTATGTAGGGCTCAAAGAGTGATAAATCAGAATCATTTAAGTCCATTCTCTCCCTGTAACTAAAATATTCTTCTTTCTCTGAATTTTTCCAGTTTCTACCTCTCAATAAGGCATACCTTTCAAGTTTGTTAAAATAATTATATTTTATACTGGCTTTTGTAATGTTTCTTGCAAGTCTTTTTTGATTAGCACTCTTATTAAAAAGTTCCCAAATTTTATTTTTTTCCTCTATAAGCGAGTCAATTGCTCTCCTGAATATTTTACTCTCTTGAGAATATATTTCAGATATATATCCTGTTTCTAAATCATCCAATATTGACATATCAACTAAAAAGTTATTTTTGGATGACCCTTTTCCACTAAATGTTAATGATTCTTTGAAATCTTCAACATTTACTCTAATCCAAAGACTATCACCGTTTTCAACTATAATATTTTGATTTTCTGGAACGTGTTCAATTCTATAAATTCCTGGTTTAATATCTTGAATTTTTTTAAAAAATTTATTTTGTGAATCTAACTGAATTGAATCAATTTTTATATTATTGTAATAGAAGTTTACATAATTTGAAGATGGGTTTATAATTTCTCCACCAAGAAAAAAACTATCATTTTGATTATCCTCACTACATGAGATTAGGAAAATTGAAATAATAACAGGTATAATTAGTTTTAGAAATTTCAACTTACTATTTTTGCGCATATTTATGTTATCAGTATCTAATTTATCGCTTCAATTTGGAAAAAGAATATTATTTGATGAAGTAAATATAACTTTTTCTCCTGGAAATTGTTATGGTATTATTGGAGCCAATGGTGCAGGAAAGTCTACTTTTTTAAAAATTTTATCAAAAGATCTCGAGCCTAATACTGGTTCGGTTTTTCTTGAGCCAGGTAAGAGATTATCTGTGCTCGAGCAAAATCATAATAGATATGATGAAAATACGGTTATTGAGACAGTAATACTTGGAAATCAAAAACTTTTTGAACTGAAAAGCGAAATAGATTCTATTTATGCTAAGGAAGATTTCTCTGATAAAGATGCAGATAGAGTAGGAGAGCTCCAGGCGTCTTTTGAAGAAATGAATGGATGGAATGCTGATGCAGACGCTTCTTTTTTGCTTTCAAGCCTCGGAATTTCAGAGGAAATTCACCATAACTCGATGAATGATATTGACCAAAAGGTAAAAGTGAAAGTTTTATTAGCACAATGTCTATTTGGTAATCCTGATGTTTTAATTATGGATGAGCCAACAAACGATTTAGACTATAATACTGTTGAGTGGCTTACAAATTTTATCAATGAATTTGAAAATACTGTTATTGTTGTTTCTCACGACAGGTTTTTTTTAGATGCTGTATGCACTCATACCTCTGATATTGATTTTAGTAAAATCAATCATTTTTCGGGGAATTATACTTTCTGGCAGCAATCAAGTGAACTAGCTTCTAAGCAAAAATTGCAGCAAAATAAAAAGGCCGAGGAAAAGAAGAAAGAATTACAAGAATTTATATCTAGATTTTCTGCCAATGTTGCTAAATCTAAACAAGCAACAGCAAGAAAAAAGATGATTGAGAAACTTAATATCGAAGAGATAAAGCCATCTAGTAGAAGATACCCTGCAATAATCTTTGAGCAAGAAAGAGAAGCAGGTGATCAAATTCTTGAACTTAAGTCTATTTCTTATGAAAAGGATGGGGATGTTTATTTTGGTAATATAAGCTTTAATCTTAATAAAGGTGAAAAGGTTCTTGTATTATCTAAAAATTCAAGATCAATTAATTTATTTTATGATTGTATTTCTGGAAACTTGGAACAAACATCTGGATCATACAATTGGGGAGTTACAACAACTTCAGGTTATTTACCAATGGATAATAATTCATTTTTTGAGAAAAATATTTCTCTTGTTGATTGGCTTAGACAATGGTCAAATAGTGAAGAGGAAAGAGAGGAATTATTCATAAGGAGTTTTCTTGGAAGAATGCTTTTTAGTGGAGACGAAGCTTTAAAATCATGTAATGTCCTTTCAGGGGGTGAAAAGGTTAGATGTATGCTGTCCAAAATTATGATGGGAAAACCTAATGTACTTTTAATTGATGAACCCACAAACCATCTTGATCTAGAATCAATAACCGCTTTTAATAATTCGCTGATTAATTTTAAAGGTACCGTTCTTCTAAGTACTAACGATAGAGCTTTTGCTGAGTCTGTTGCAAACCGTATCATTGAGATAACACCAAATGGTGTTATAGATAGTTACCTTCCTTTTAGTGAATATATTGTTGATGAAAAAGTAATTACTCAAAGAGAAAAACTTTATAATTAGTTTATTTTTCTCTTATAATTGCTCCAAGTTCACTCTTAAATGCATCTGCAAACTTAGTAATAACCTTATCAATTATTTTGTCTGTTAGAGTTTTTTTCGAATCATTAAAGGTAAAACTAACAGCAAAAGATTTTTTCTTATCTCCTATATTTTTTCCTTTATATTCATCAAAAAGATTAACATCTTTAAGAATTTTACTTTCTAAATTGTATGCAATTGTCTTTATATCTTCAAATTTTATATGATCATCTAAAATCATAGATATATCTCTTCTAGATGATGGAAATTTTGATAATTCTTCAAACTTATTGTTGAAGCTTTTAGGTTTTATTTTATCTAAGTCTAAATCCAAAATATGAACTTTATCATCAATAGAGAAGGCTTCTGTATATTCTTTATCAAGCTCACCAATAAAACCAATATTTCTTTTATTTGATATTAAATTTAATTTGAATTCAAAGATATTATCTTGATCAATTTCGTATTTATAATTTGAGATATTTAGATTTTCTAATAGATTATCAGAAATCCCTTTTAGATAATAAAAGTTATTTTCCGTGTAATCTGTTATCCAATTTTCATTAAATACATTTCCTATAATTGCAACATTTAGTCTTTTATTCTCAAATTGGTCATCTTTAATAACATGATAGTTGTTTCCAATCTCAAAAAGCTTTAGATTTTTATTTTGTCTATTGTAATTATGTTTAATTGTTTCAAGTATACCTGGAATAAGAGAAATTCTGAGATTCGATAATTCAGTCCCTTGAGGATTTAATATTTTCACAGGTGTATTTCCATATTTATCGTTTACTGATGGAGAACAGATGGAATTATTTATAATTTCATTAAACCCATTTCCTACAAGAGTTTGACTAATAATATTTTCAATTACATTGATTCTATTTTTACCAATTTCCGGAATAGACATAGAAATTTTAGTACTACTACTAATATTATCATACCCATAAACTCTAAGTATTTCCTCAATTACATCTATTTCCCTGTAAACATCGTGACGATAATTAGGGGCAATAATATTGATTCCATCCTCTGTAATTCCATTTATTTCAAAATCAAGAGAGCTTAAAATTTGCGTAATAGTTTCATGATTAATCTCTTTTCCAAATACATCTGCAATTTTTTCATACCTCAAATAGATATCCTTCTTTACTAACTTAAGATTGTCCTCTGAAAACACAGCTGAGATAACACAGTCAAGGTTATCTTTTTTAATTAGGTTTGCGGCTCTTTTTAAAGCATAAATAACCTTTTCAGGATCAACCCCTCTTTCATATCTGTAGGAAGCATCAGTAAAAAGTTGATGTCTTTTTGATGATTTTCGAATTGTTACTGAATCAAAAATAGCTGACTCTAAAAATAAATTTTTTGTTGAGTCTGATACTCCAGACTCTAATCCACCATAAATACCAGCTAAACATAGTGGTATGTCTTCAGAGCAAATCATTAAATCATCTTTACTAAGTTCAATTGTTTCATCATCTAAAGTCTTGAACTTGGTTCCGGCTTTTAAAGATTTAACGTTTATATTATTTAATTTATCAAAGTCAAATGCATGAAGTGGTTGCCCTATTTCATGCATAACAAAATTTGTTATATCTACAATGTTATTGATTGGTTTTAAACCAATTGATTTTAATTTATTTTGAATAATTTCTGAAGATTTTTTGACTTCAATATCTTTAATGATTATTCCTGAGTAAAAAGGACATTTATCTTTATCTTTTACAATTAAAGCAAAATCCTCCTCTATTTTGACTGAGTCAAAAGAACTAATTGATGGAAGATTGATTCTACTTTTGATGGATTTATAGTCAAAATATGCTTTTAATTCTCTCGCTACACCATAATGTGACATAGCATCACATCTGTTGGGTGTTAAACCAATTTCAAGAATACTGTCACTATTAACATTAAATATTTGACTTAAAGGAGTACCGGGTTTAATTTTTTTATCTAAAACCATTATGCCGTCATGTGAATCACCTAATCCAATTTCGTCCTCGGCACATACCATTCCATTACTTACAACACCTCTAATTTTTGACTTTTTTATTTTTATTTCAACCCCTTCATTTGTGTATATTTTTGATCCAACAACTGCAACAGGTACCATTTGCCCTTTTGCTATATTTGGTGCACCACAAACTATTTCTAAAATTTGATTATTTCCAAGATCAATTGTAGTTAACTTCAATCTATCAGCATTTGGATGTTTAACACATTCAATTACTTCTCCAGCAATCACTCCCTCTAGACCTCCTTTTATAGATTCAAATGATTCAATTTTTTCTACTTCTAGTCCTAAATTTGTTAAAATTTCAGATATTTCAGCTGGGTTTGAGTCAGTTTTAACGTATTCTTTAAGCCAGTTTATCGAAATTTTCACAGGATTATTTTTATGTTACAAATATACTTAATCAACTAATATATCTCCATAAATTCTTGGAATTTGAAGAAGTGGATATTTCATCTCTTATTGGTAAATTTTCATTTTTACTTAGTCTTGGATCAGTATTTAATATTTTAATTGCTGAATTACGAGCATTATTTAGTATTTCTGTGTCATATACAATATCTGCTAGCTTAAATCTTAACATTCCGCTCTGTCGAGTTCCTAGCATATCTCCTGGACCTCTTAATTTTAGATCCACTTCTGCTAGTTTAAATCCATCACTTACTTTGACCATTGTTTCAATTCTTAATTTTGAATCCTCAGATAGTTTATCTTTTGTCATTAAAACACAATAACTTTCATCATTACCTCTGCCAACTCTACCTCTTAATTGGTGTAATTGTGATAATCCAAATCTTTCAGCACTTTCTATAACCATTACAGAAGCATTAGGTACATTCACTCCGACTTCAATTACTGTGGTAGAAACCAATATTTGAGTTTCTTTGTTGATAAATCTTTTCATTTCATAGTCCTTATCTTTAGCTTTCATTTTTCCATGTACTATACTCACTTGGAAATCTGGTCTGGGGAATTCTCTAACAATGCTTTCATAACCATCCATTAAATCCTTATAGTCTAATTTTTCTGATTCATTTATTAGAGGGTAAACTAAATAAACCTGTCTTCCTTTATTAATTTGATCCTTTAAAAATTTAAATACACTTAGTCTATTTCTATCATATTTATGTACGGTCTTTGTAGTTATTCTTCCAGGTGGAAGTTCCTTAATATATGATATATCAAGGTCTCCATATAAACTCATTGCAAGAGTTCTTGGAATTGGAGTTGCAGTCATGACTAATATATGAGGAGCAGGATTATTTTTTTTCCAAAGTTTGGCTCTTTGTGCAACACCAAATCTATGCTGCTCATCTATTATACTTAGTCCTAAATTTTTAAACTTAACAACATCCTCTAATATTGCATGTGTCCCTACTAAAATATTTGTTTTACCACTTAAAAGATTCGAGTGAATTAAATTTCTTTCTCTTGTTTTTGAGGATCCAGTTAGAAGATCAACCTTGACATCGTATTTAATTAATAATTCACTTAGTGATTTATAATGTTGATTTGCTAGAATTTCAGTAGGAGCAAGAATGCATGACTGAAAACCATTGTCTATTGCAATAAGCATTACCATCAATGAGACTATCGTCTTTCCTGAACCAACATCACCTTGAAGTAATCTATTCATCTGTTTACCATTAAGAAAATCATTCCTTATCTCCTTAATGACTTTTTTTTGGTCGCCAGTTAATTCAAATGGTAAAGTATTCTTATAAAATTCATTTAAATTATTACCAACTTTTTCAAATTTAAAACCATTTAATTTTTGAATTCTGTCATTCTTTGTGAGCTGAAATCCTAATTGATTAAAAAATAATTCTTCAAATTTTAATCTTTTTTTGGATTCAGTCAACAATTCTTGTGATTCTGGGAGGTGAATATTAACAATTGCTTTATATCTATCAATAAGATCAAACTCTTGTAGAATAGATGATGAAAGATTTTCTTTAATATGATTTTGTATTGAGTTTAAAATATTATAGATTATTTTAATAAAATATTTTTGAGTTACTCCTTCATTTACGAGTCTTTCAGTTGATGAGTAGATACCATGTAATCTTCGTGGAACATTTCTATTAAAGTTAGATTTAGATTTTATTTCAGGGTGAGCAATCGATGGCTTATTTCCATACCATGTAACCTTTCCATACACTACATATTCATCATTAATTTTTAAAGATTCCTCTACCCAATTAAATCCTCTGTACCATATTAAATCAATTTTTCCTGAATTATCGTAGAACTCACAATTAAGCCTATCTCTATAACGTACTTTTGTTCTTCTAATACTTTTTATCTTTCCAATTATTTGAACTTCTGATTGGTTCTTTGGTATTTCTTCAATTTTATAGAATCTAGATCTATCTATATACCTAAATGGATAGAAATCTATGAGATCTTTTATTGTTTTCAGGTTTAATTCTTCACCAAGTAATTTAGATCTTGCAGGTCCTACACCTTTAACAAATTCAATCGATTGATTTAGAAAATCAGTATTCACTACCTTTAAAATCTAATGCAAAAAAGGACTAATGATAAATTCTTCATAAGTATTGTTTTAATATGTGATTTATCCGTAATTAAAATTCATTAATTACTTAAATTTATAACAATGTTAGAAGATAACAAATCTTACCTGAAAGATCTTAATGAAGCTCAATTAAATGCTGTCCTTAAAATAGACGGTCCTTCAATGGTAATTGCTGGTGCAGGTTCAGGAAAAACTAGAGTATTAACCTATAAAATTGTCCACCTTGTTGAGAACGGGGTTGATCCTTTTGAAATTTTAGCTCTTACATTCACTAATAAAGCTGCAAGAGAAATGAAATTAAGAATTTCTTCAATGATAGGGGAGAGTGAATCCAAAAATATATGGATGGGTACATTCCATTCAGTTTTTGCTAAAATTTTAAGATTTGAAGCCCATAAGATTGGTTTTACCTCTGATTTTACGATCTATGATACTCAGGACTCGGAGAGACTAATATCATCTATAATTAAAGAAAAAGCCTTAGATAAAGATGTATACAGGGCAAAATCAATTAGAAATAGGATTTCCACATTGAAAAATAATTTCATAACAGTAAATGGATACTTTGCAAATATTGAGTTAGTTGAATCTGATAATTTATCGAGAAAACCTGAGACTGGTAATATATATAAAGAGTATAGCGAAAGGTTGATTAAGTCAAACTCAATGGATTTTGATGATTTACTAATGAAAACAAATGAGTTGTTAAATAATTACCCAGAAGTATTAGCAAAATACCAAGAGAAATTTAAATATATTTTAGTAGATGAGTATCAGGATACTAACAACTCACAATATTTAATAGTAAAA
>Ga0208390_1000379_pt1 | contig 15794 bp, 8 predicted proteins | sample Knorr_S7_td_Surf_FD_185594 | JGI IMG/M metagenome (GOLD analysis project Ga0208390, IMG submission 185594) | Marine microbial communities from Southern Atlantic Ocean transect - Knorr_S7_td_SurfaceA_ad_6m_LV_A (SPAdes) (version 2) | ecosystem: Environmental > Aquatic > Marine > Oceanic | place...
AATTAACCCACAATTCGTGGTTTCCAATTTGTTCAGGAGTATCAACTGTGATTGCTAAAGCTAGGGTTGATAAATCAAATGAATCAGCTTGTCCATTATAAATTTCTAAATATCTATTATTACCACTTCCTTCCGAATACTCACTTATATAAACTAGTGGAATGGAGGTGTCTTGTCCCGAAAAAACAAACATTGATACAAAAAAAAATAATAAGGAGTAAATTTTATTCATTTAATTATAATCACATAACTAAGATAAAAATATTTAATCAACCCAAATTTTAAAACAAAGACAAAGAATTTTTAAAAAAATTAAAATCAAATTTTTAATTTCTATTTGTTAATTTTAATGTCAACATAAACCAAATATTACAATTATGAAACAACTATTTTTTATTATTCTGTCATTAAATGTTATAGCTCAAGCCCCCAATATTGTTGAAGTAACAGAGTGGACGGCAAAAAATCAAGCCTTAATGATAGATATTTTAAATGATTATGCTGATAGTGACAGTGAGGTAACTGGAGTTAGTTCATTTGTTTTAGAAGTCATTGACGGAAACAAAGTATACTATTGCAGAGGCTTTGAAAGCATGCAAGATCTTTTAGATAGCAGAATGAAGCGCTGGGGTGAAGACGGCACAAATTCCAAAGTCATGAATTTGATGAGAGAAAAAAGAAGTGAAAACGATATGAATTGGGCTTCAACTGGACCGAAAAAAATAATGAGCCATGTTTTTAGACTTAATCAAAACTTGAGTTATGTTCCCAAAGGAGTTGATTTGAAATCAGAATTACCAAAACTTACATTTCGAAGACATATTATAATGGATGTTCACGAGGGTCCTGGAAATATGGAAAAATTTAGATCACAAATTAGATCTGGAATTGAAAACGACATTAAACTTAAAAACAATTATATCAGGTTGATGTTTACCCCGATTTATGGGGGTGTTAATAATGGAGATTTTATGATGATAGTAATGGATAAATCTAGATCTGATTATTACAATGGATTAGCTGAAAGAAATAAAAAAAGAGACAAAGATTCAGATTGGAAAAAAATTCAGTCTGATAATGTTGCTAGTTGGATTCAAGAGGAAGATATAAAAATTCATTATTGAATCCTTCCCTCTTTTTAGGTTGAGTTTAATTAATTTTTCAATAAAAAAATTGTTATTTTAAAATTTTAAATAATTCAAATTCATTAGAATTATTGTTTTTTAGAACAAGATAAAAAACACCATTTTCAATTGAAGAATTTATTTGAAAAATATTGCTATCAGTTGTGCTTATATTTCCTTCATCAATTTTAACACCTAAAGTATTGTAAAGTTTCCAACTATATTGAGCTATTAAATTTTTGGGAACATTAAGCAAAATATGCTCATCAATCGGATTTTTAATTATTTGAATCTTTTCAGTTAGTCCAAAGTTGTTTGTAGATAATGTTGCTTGTTTATTTCCAAAAACTAAAAATTCACCAGGCTGAAGAGATATTGAATAGTCTGTGTTTGTAATGTTAATTGATGAATCATCCATTAAGTTAAACCAATCACCAGTGTATGGAAAATTAGAGACAACATTTTGCTCAGTAACATCTAGATTTGCAAGTATAACAATATTTTTAAGCACATTATCTGCTAGATTATCATCCCAAATGTATAACCTTTGAATTAAAGGATTTGATGAAATAGGACTAAATGAAGAGTTTCCTCTAAACACCACATTATTCTTTTTTAATTCAATCATCATGCTCCAATCATCATATATTTTTTTTCTTTGAGCAATTGATAACCAGTTATTTGACCATTGTGGTTGAGGTTTTGTACTGAGTTTACAATCATCATTTTGTTCAATGGAACCATCCTCACAGGTAAATAATGAGGTTTCCATTCCCAAATCACCAAAATGCCAAATCATTTTTGGTCCAGGAACTAATAAACTAAGAGCACCAATTGCAGACATTCTGCTCAAGGAAACATTTAAATTTTTGACATCATGAGATGAATTTGAAGAATTTCCATATTGAATGTTTTTACGCATTAATCTTTCCTCATCATGACTTTCCGCGTACCCAATTAGTCTCTTCCCAGCAAAACCTCTGCTTTCAGATCTAATTCTATTTAGACTAGAATTTTCGGAGTACCCCATGCTTAATTGCCCATACTCTTCTATCATTTTACCCCAAAGCATTACACCTTTTCCTTCATTTATTCTGTAATCAGCCCATTCTTTTTCTTCATCACCATTACCAATATGTTCAAAAATCACATAATGATTTGGATCTAAAGACCAGCTATAATCAGCATAGGACTTTAAAACATCAATCCTGTCTTGTTGGTATTCTTCAGTACAAGCGTAATCACCTGATGAACAATTTTGCGTAAATCCTTTAGTAAGGTCCCATCTAAAACCATCAATTTTATATTCCTCTATCCAATGTTTGATAACACGTTTAGTAAAATCTTGTGTAAGTGAACTGCTGTGATTAAAATCATTAAAAACGCTGTAAGTGTGTGTGGCTTGGGAATTTAGGTAGGGATTTTCAGAATTAGACTCGCCCCATCCGTCATCATCAGTATCTTCCATCCACATCCTAACCATTGGAGATCTTCCTGTTACATGATTCAGTGCTAAATCTAAAATAACTGCAATTCCGTTTTGGTGACAAGTGTCAACAAATTCTTTGAAATCATTACTGGTTCCGTAAAATTTATCAAGTGACATGTGAAAGCTAGTAGCGTAGCCCCAATTCTCGTTTCCTTCAAATTCCATTACTGGCATTAATTCAATTGCATTGACATTTAAATTTTTAAAATAATCAATTCTATTAGTTAAGTCTTTAAAAGTTCTGTTGGTATCAAAATCTCTTATCAATACCTCATAAATTACCAAATCCTCTTTTTCTGGTTTAACAAAGTTTTCTTCATTCCAGTTGTATGATGTCGGCACAGTTTCTAAAATAGTAACTTCTCTGTTTTGACCATTTGGATATGTTGGAATGTTAGGATAGTTAGATTCAGGGATGTTCGGATCATCAAAGGGGGATGCAACCAAAGTTGAAAAGGGGTCAGCAGTCTTTACTAAATAAGGTGAATTTGAAGATGGATTAGCATCGTACACCCAGTACTGGTAAGTGTAAATTTCATTTGCATTTAAGTTATCGATTGAAAGCCAAAATTTTCCAGAGTTTTGGTCTTTTTTCATCAAATAACTTTCATCAGGTGTATAATTATTAAAGCTTCCAGCCACATAAACATAATCTTTATTTGGTGCGTTTAAAACTAAGGTAACACTTGTAGGGGAATTAATATTTATTCCGTCTAAAACTTGACTAGGTAAATCTTCATTTGTTATTGAAGGTGATTTATAAATATTAATTTCAGTTTCACCAAAATCAGTTTGTCCAGATGGTTTTCCTTTAATTTTTAATTTACCACCGACAGAAATATTGTTAATTGTATAACTATATATGGGGAATCCCTGTCCAGTATGAATTAAATTATCATTCAGATATAATTCAAAATCACCAACTTGAACTTGACCCGCAGAACTCATTTGAGCAGAAACCGATAGTGAAGTGTCATCATTAACTACTACTTCTCTGTATTTTGGTGATATAAACTCAACTTGAACTTTACCTACATAATGTAAATAATCTTGTGTTTTTTTATCATCAGTTCCATCTTTTGCTTTGGCAAGTATGCCCATTTGAGAAATTTCGGAATCATTAAAAAACTCAGTTGGAACAAAGCTTATTGAAAAACTACCATCAGAATTTTTGGTGAGTTTTTGTTCCTCTTGAGAGTTTTCCCATGTTCCATTATTGGGTGAATCACCGGCACTCACTCCATTTTTAAAATACCATGCCCATAAATATAAATCCTCAACACCCCATTCACTTGCATCAATTCCAGAAATATTGATTGTTATATTTTCGTTTTCATCAAATGATGTTGGTGTGACAGAAAAAGTTGCATTTTGTTGTTGAGAATGAGCAACAAAGAATATTCCAAAAATTATGTATACTAGACTTTTTTTCATAAAAAAAGGCTGCATTAATGCAGCCCTTAAATTAATAATTTATTTGGAATTATTGTTGAACTAGTGAATATGTATTGTTAACAGTATCAAGTGTAATATTGTACGTTCCAGCAGCAGGAATAACAATATTTGCACCTCCTGCTTCCAGAGATCCATCAGCTCCATTATCACCCAGATTAACTCCCCAGTCGTCATTCAAACGAAACTTCATTTGTGCTTGAGTTAATGAGACACCGTAAGCAATAAAAACACCGTCATTGCATGGGTCTGGAACCATTTTTACGTTTGGACCACCCCAGCCATTAAAAGTACCATCTCCAACAATTCCCCATATATCAGAGGCTGAAGTCACAGAATAAGTTGAATTGGTTTCATCAAAGCTAACATAATAACTTCCACCACCAGTAACAATATTATCACCACCAGCTTCCAGAGTTCCATCAGCTCCGTTATCTCCAAAGTTTACACCCCAGTCGTTATCTTTCCTAATTTTCCATTGTCCGTTCAAGAAAGTTACTGCAGCTACATAAAGACCTTCACTTCCTGCGCTTACAAATGGAACATCGTTACCAGCTGAAAAACCCTGGTTAACACCACCCCAGCCGTTAACTGCATCTCCAACAAGCCCCCAGGTGCTAAGTACTGCATCGTCACATGATCCAGATTCAAGTATTTCGATATTAACAGATACTGTATCAGAAGTTGAGCTAACTGATGCAGAAGCAGAAGAAGAACCGGCATAAGCTGTAACTCTTCCATAAACTACACCAGAGTCTCCAGGGACCATTCCTTGAAGTTCTGCAAGACTCATAAGTTCACTGACATACACAGCTACAAAATTTTCAGAAATGTCTCCTGAACTCCAGTCAACAGATGAAAAATCGCTATTTATCGACATTTCAGCAACATAAACATTTGGCGTTGGGGCACCAAAATCGGGCTGACTCCAAATAAGTCTCTCAGCAATATTTGAAAGAGTTTGTTCAGATAATTTATAAGAAGGCTCAAGGGTGTTTAAAAAATTTATTTCTTGAGATGGTTCACTAGCTGTGAACACTAAATAATCTTCATTGTCACATGAAGTAAATAATGCTCCTATTATAATAGCAACAAATAGAGTTAAAATTTTATTTAATGTTTTCATAATTAATAGTTTGGATTTTGTTTCATATTTGGGTTAACTAAAAGTACTTCTTCAGGTATTGGAAATAATTTTAAATGAGAACTGACTCCTGTTCCATTGGCAGCACCGCCTTTATAAGGCCATAAATATGCTCCCGAAACAAACTTTCCATCACGAATTAAGTCAGATCTTCTCAAACCTTCCCAGTATAATTCCCTAGAGCGTTCGTCCATTACAAGTTCTATATTAAATTCTGAAGATGTAATTGTTGGCGCTCCAGCTCTAGTTCTAAGTTCATTTATATAAGATGTAGCTGTTTGAATACTTCCACCACCGCCCCTGGCAACAGCTTCTGCATAATTTAGGTACACTTCTGCAAGTCTAATTAATGCCAAATCAGTATCGGGATGATTTCCTGCCGAATCACTCCCAGCAACACCATTAGTGTCTACATTTTTGAATTTCGTTACAGCATAACCACTTTTAAAGGTTGCTAGTTTTTCAGTTTCATAAGTTTGTCCGTCTGTATGAAACATAGCTCTTGGATCGGACCATGATATTGGTTCACCATCCGCATTATTTTGAGTAATGGAGTAAGAAAATTTATCAACTAAACCTTTGGTTGTCCTTAAACCACCCCAGCCTCCATTTACTCCAAAGTCTGCAGCGTTCATTGTACCACCAATTGGGGCATGAACAATGAATGTGGCACCACCCCAAGTTTGTGTTTTTATTCCGTCAAACTGTAAAACAAAAATAAATTCATTTTGAGCGCCATTGGTATTATTATCTGCAAGGAACAATTCATCATAAGCAGTTCCATTATTGTTACCATCTGAATTATTGATTGAATAGGAACCAGACATTGCGTTTTCAGCTTGTGTTATCGCTTCAGAGAACCTTGATTGACCCGTGTAAACTTCTGCATTCAAATATAATCTTGACAATAGTGCAGAAGCAGCAGTTTGGTCAACTCTTCCATATTCGTTGGTACCTGAGCTTGGTAAAACATTAGCTAAATCAGTTAGTTCGTTTTCAACAAATGAAAAAAGTTCCGATCTCGTGGCTTGTGAAGGTAATTCAGCACTAACAGCAGTCACAAGAGGTACATCTCCAAACATGTCAATTAATTGTGTGTAGCAATATGCTCTAATAAATCTAGCTTCGTTTACATAATCAACAACGCTGCTATGCGATTGAGCAAGATCAGCAGCATTTTCAATAAAAGAATTTGCGAAAGATATATTTTGAGCCATTCTGTAATACATGCCTTTAGTCCACGGATTGTTAGCATCCCAAGAAAGTTGGTTAATTTCTGGCACTCCAGGATCACTAAGCCATCCAATTACACCATGGTCAGTTGTTGCTTCATTTAGGTTCCACATAATTCTTGTGTACTGTGAAAAACCTTCATCAATAATACTTCCGTCAATGTCAGGTTGACCCGCCGGGCCTTGTTGGCCAGTTAGAGCCAAACCAGCATATACTTTGGCAAGTGCTCCTAGGGCCTGCTCAGGTGAACTATATACGTCCACCTCAGTAAATAGATCTGGATCTGTTGGATTTTGATTCAAATCGTCCACACAAGATGTAGAAAAAATCAAAAGAAATGATAGTGAAATAATTAAAAAAATATTTTGTTTCATCTTATTTTAAAATTAAAAGTTAAAATTTAAACCAATTGCAAAAACCTTGGAACGTGGATAAAAATTATCATCAATTCCACCAGTTATTTCTGGGTCAATTCCATCATATTTAGTTTCTACTAAAACATTGTCAGCAGAAAAATATAATCTCAATGGTTTATCGTCCATAAAATCTTCAAATGTATAACCCAATGTTATATTATCGATTTTTAAAAATGATGCATTTTGAATAAAGTAATCACTTCTGTCACTGACTCCTGAAGTTCCTTGAAAACTAGAATCCAAATATTCTCCATTAACATTTGAAATTCTTCCAAGATTCGTGATAAGACTTCCTTTAGCTGATGCGGCCATGGAATTATAACTGTAATTTCCAATACTGGCCCTTGACGCCATTGATAAATCAAAGTTATTACATTCTAGTGATAATGTGAGGCCCATTAAAATATCTGCATATGGGTCTTTGTAAAAGTATCTGTCTTCTAAGTTAATTACCCCATCTCCGTTTAGGTCAGCATAAGCCCCTTCAATGGGTTTACCGTTATCATCATATATCTGTTTGTAAACAAAATAAGCAAATGGAGTCATTCCTTCGCGATGTCTCTGTAACGAACTGCCAAATCCAATATCTCCCACATTTTGTTCATTTTCAAGCCTTAAAATTTGATTGTCATTAAAAGAAACATTGTAATTAAAGGAAATTTTCAGATCGTTTTTGTTGTAAGCAGTACCGGAAAGCTCTAATTCTACCCCTTTATTTTCCATATCACCAATATTCGCATCAATTGTTGTTCCAAAATTTGTGAATGGATCAATTACTGCAGTTGCAATTAAATCATTGGTTTCTTTAATGTATGCATTAACAGAACCATTTAAATCAGTTCCTTTTAATGCGAAATCAATCCCAGCGTTAAAAGTCGTTCCAACTTCCCACCTCAAGTTTTTATTGATTGGAGATGGACGATAGGTTTGATAAAAAGAATTACCAAATCCATATTGTCCAGCATTTGTACTCGATTGGTATCTAGTGAGAAAATTATAATCACCTAAACCATTAACATTTCCAACTTCACCGTAACCTAGTCTTATTTTAAATTCATCGAAATAATCTTCTAAACCGGTATCTACATTATGAACATTCCATGCAAGTGCAAATGATTCAAATTGCCCCCACCTATCATTTTCGGGAAGTTTTGATGATGCGTCAGCTCTTATTGTAGCAGTCAATAAAAACAAATCGTTAAAATTAACATTTGCCCTTCCAAAATATGAGATTAAAACATTCTTAGAAGTATCAATAAATGATTCTGAAATTGAAGTTGCTGAATTCACACTACCATCGGGATTTAAATACTCAGTATAATTTGAAGATGAGTTATCATACTCAAAACTCTGATAAGAGTAACCACCGGTAAAACCAAAATTTACTCCCTCGTAATCTTTGTTGTAAGTAAAATAACTATCAAATAGAATATTAGTTGTTTTGTTCAAATAATCACTGCTGCTACCGTTAAATCCGTCAGCATCGGTAGGCATTCGAGGATCTGTGAATGTCGACCCATCGCCTTCAGAACCGTCATAACCAAAATTTATGGTCGCAGTTAATCCTTCAACAGGTGTATCCCAATCTGCCTTAATATTTGTTATTAATCTTTCCACTATAGACTCATCGTCTCGTAAATCTAGTAATGCCATTGGGTTGGTTTGAGACAGAGCCAATTTAGTTCCATCATCATCAAGCCAGGTGTAATACCCTGCATAAGGTGAATTTGAGTCATAGACTGGTTTTGTTGGGTCGAAAAATAAGGCAGAACCAATTGCTCCTCTGTCAGCAAAATCATTTTCTGTTTTCATCAATCTTGCATTTAATGATAGTCTGAGCGAGCTATTTAAAAGACTTGGGCTATAATTTAAAGCAGCTGTTGTTCTTTCAAAAACATCATTTTTTAAAATTCCTTCCTGCTCTGTTAACCCTAATGAGACTCTTAATGGTTGTTTAAATAGGCTTCCAGAAGCAGAAAAGTTGTAATCTTGTGCTCTTGCACTATTATAAATTTCTCTTTGCCAGTCAGTATTTGCTTCACCAAGTCTTCCAATCCATTCTAAATTGCCTGTTGCATTTACAACACTTCTCATTTCGTTTGAACTTAGTACGTTAACAAAACTGGTGGGTGTGTAAAATGATGTTCTGCTGTTGAAGTTGAACTTAAATTCACCAGTTCTTCCTTTTTTTGTTGAAATCAATACAACACCATTGGCAGCTCTAGAACCATATATAGCTGATGCAGATGCATCTTTTAAAATACTTATTGACTCTATGTCATTTGGATTTATAACGTTTAAACCATTTCTCATTCCACCAACTCCACCAGAGTCTAATGGAATTCCATCTACTACATATAAAGGGTTAGAGTTTAAATTTAACGAGCCAATTCCTCTTATTAAAACATTTGATCCTTCACCAGGAGCACCACTGTTGGTGACAATTGAAACACCAGCAACTTTTCCTTGAATTAATTGCTGAGGAGAAAAAAATGAAGCCTTGTTAAAATCTTCACTTTTAACTAGGTTCACAGCACCAGTTAAATCTTTTTTAAGAGATGTTCCATAACCTATTACAACTACTTCATCTAGTTCGGAAGAAGATTCACTTAGAATTACACTTATGTAAACACTATCAACAATTATTTCTTTAGACTCAAATCCAATTGATGACAAAACCAATACATCACCTTCAGAAGCGTCTATACTAAAATTTCCATCAAAATCTGTTGAAACTCCCTTTTCAGAATTTTTGATAATAACACTTACTGATGGCAGGGGATTACCCTCTTGGTCAGTAACAATTCCGCTGATTGTTTGCTGTGCAAAAATAACAGATGAAGATGCAAGCATTAAACTCAGCAAAATTTTATTCACTATATCTCTCATAATAAAATTTTGTTTAATGAATTGTGAAGAGTTTTTCTCTATCATTTAGAAATGATTGAAGAAAATTTTTATTCACATTTTAATTTTAAGTTATATTGTTTATTGCTAATTTATGTAAAAAATAATTTATTTAATAAAATCAAACACAAATTTTTGTCATTATAATAATTATAAACATTAAAAATTTTTACTTTGACAATTTTATTAATTTAGAAATTAATTTTTAATGCAATGTTTCGTTTTTTACCAATCATATTTTTTTCATTCTTATTGAATGCTCAAATTGAAAAAATTGAACCTCCTTTTTGGTGGGAGGGTATGAAAGATAAATCACTAATGATTACAATATATGGAACAGATATTTCTAAATATAGTATTAGTTCGGACAATCTAAATATTGAAAAAACAGTTGTTCTCGAAAATCCTGATTATTTATTTATCTATTTGAATCTAAATGGAATTAATGCAGGTAATTATTCACTTATTTTTTCTAGTGAAAACGAACACGATATCGTAATCAATTATGAACTTAAAAAAAGAGTTAAAGGGTCTTCAAATAGAAAAGGATATGATAGTTCGGATTTTATTTATTTGATAATGCCAGATAGATTTGCGAATGGTGAACCATCAAACGACTCACATCCAGAACTTTATGATAAACATGATAGGAGTGAACCTTATGGAAGACATGGTGGTGATTTACAAGGAATCATCAATAATTTGGATTACATTAAAGATTTAGGAATGACTGCGATTTGGAATACTCCTGTTTTTGAATCGAACGATTCCAAAAGCTCCTACCACATGTACGCAGGAACTGATGCTTATAATATTGATAAAAGATTTGGTACCAATGAAAAATACAAAGAATTATCACTAGAGCTAAAAAAAAGAGGTATGAAGCTTATCATGGATTATGTTTTAAACCACTGGGGATTAAATCATTACATGGTTAAAAATTCTCCATCAAAAGACTGGATTAACAGATGGGTAAAATATACCAATACAACTCATAATAAAGAAATTTTTTCAGACCCTTATGCATCCAAAATTGATTTAGAAGAATCATCCCAAGGTTGGTTTACTGAAAGCATGCCGGACTTAAATCAAAAACAACCTCAATTTTTAAAGTATTTAAAACAAAATGCAATTTGGTGGATAGAATATGCAGATTTGTCTGGATTTAGAGTTGATACATACCCATACAATGATTTAAATGGAGTAACTGAGTGGACCAAATCAATAATGAATGAATACCCAAATTTTAGTATTGTTGCTGAAAGTTGGGTTATGAATCCTTTAAATATTTCATACTGGCAACGAAATAGTCCAATAGCAAAATTAAATGGTTTTGATTCGAATGTGACGCATGTTAAAGATTTTGCTTTGTATGGTGCTGTTAATGACATGTATGTTAAAGATACTCCTTGGTGGGATCAAAAAATGATAAAAATTTTTAAAGTCCTCCAAAACGATTTTGTCTATTCAAATAAAGAGGACATTATGATTTTTTTAGAAAATCATGATACACCAAGAATTAATTCAATTGCTCCTAATTTTGGAGATTTTAAAATTTTAATGACACTATTGTCTACCTTAAGGGGAGTTCCACAGACATATTATGGAACTGAAATCAATATGAAGGGTAATAACAGGATAAGTGGCGATCCAGATGTGAGAAGAGATTTTCCTGGTGGTTGGCCTGACGATAAAAGAAATGCATTCACAAAAAAGGGTAGAACCAAAATCGAAAATAAATATTATAATTTTTCCTCGTTTATTTTTAATTGGAGAAAAAATCAGCCTACAATTCACAATGGTAAAATGATGCATTTTAGACCTAAAAACGATGTTTATACTTATTTTAGATATGACAAGAATAGTTCAATAATGGTTATTTTAAATATAAGTGAAAAGAACCAAAAAATTGATTTGAAAAGGTTTGAAGAAAGAATAGGTAATAACAAAATATTTTATGATGTATTTAAAAATAAAAATGTTGAAATTCATGATTATTTAGAAGTTTCTTCAAAAACCCCAATAATTTTAACATTTCAAACACCTAAATAAAACTTAGAATTATGAAAAACTTATTTATAACATTAACCATATCTTTTTTTACTTTAAATTTTTATGGTCAATCAATTGAGTCCCCCAATGCTGAATTTGAATTGAATTTTTATTTAGATAAAAAAGGTAGACCTTTTTACAATCTCATATATAAAAAGGAAAAAATTATAGAAAATAGTGGTTTAGGATTTATAATAAATAATGAAATTGATATTACCACCAATAATAATAATGATGTTGATGTTGATTTAATTGGGGATGAAGTTAATCTGTTGAACGGATTTTCGCTCATTTCTATTTCTAGAAGTTCCAAAAATGAAACTTGGAAGCCAATCTGGGGAGAGGAATCTTTAATTAGAAATAATTACAACGAACTTTTAGTAAAATTAGAACAAGGTTTTTCAGGAAGATTAATGAACATAAGATTCAGAGTTTTTGACTCAGGGTTAGGATTTAGATATGAATTTCCAACTCAAAAAAATCTAAGCACATTTATTATTAAAGATGAGAAAACTGAGTTTGCGATGACTGGAGATCATAAGGCTTTTTGGATTCCTGGTGATTACGATACTCAAGAGTATAATTATTTAGAATCAAAATTATCAGAAATAAAGGAAAGATCGGTTGATTTCAAAGAACAAAATGTTTCTATGAAGAGATTTTCTGATTGGGGTGTGCAAACTGCTTTAATGATGAAGACTTCATCAGGAATTTATATTAATTTACATGAAGCAGCATTGATTGAATATTCAGCAATGCATTTAGAGTTCGATTTGTCAAAAATGTCTTTTGAGTCTCATTTAACTCCTGACGCATTTGGCAATATGGCTTATATTAATGTACCTCAAAATACTCCTTGGAGGACTGTAATTGCTAGCGATGACGCAAAAGATATTTTAAGCAGCAGAATTACTTACAACTTGAACGAGCCTAATGCAATTGATGATACTTCTTGGATTAAACCAACCAAATACATGGGTGTTTGGTGGGAAATGATTACAGGTCAAAGTACTTGGTGGTATACAAATGAATTATCGTCCGTTAGGATAAATGAAACTGATTATTCAAATTTAAAACCCAATGGCACACATGCAGCAAATAATAAAAAGGTTAAGGATTATATAGATTTTGCTTCTAAACATGGATTTGATGCTTTGCTTGTGGAGGGTTGGAACATTGGTTGGGAAGATTGGTTCGACAGAAAAAAAGATTATGTTTTTGATTTTCTTACGCCATACCCAGATTTTGATATCGATTACTTAAATAAATATGCAAAAGAAAAAGGAATAAGTTTGATGATGCACCATGAAACGTCTGGTGCTATTAGAAATTATGAAAGACACATGGATAGGGCTTATGCCTTGATGAATAAATTTGGATATAAGTCAGTAAAAAGTGGTTATGTTGGTAGAATAATACCTGCCGGTGAGAGACATTATGGGCAATATATGGTTAATCATTATTTACATGCCATAAAGAAAGCTGCTGATTATAAAATTATGGTTAACGCACATGAAGCTGTGAGACCTACAGGTGTTGCGAGAACTTATCCTAACCACATTGGAAATGAGTCAGCAAGAGGAGCAGAATTCAGGGGCTCTAAAGCAAATCATACTACAATTCTACCTTTTACAAGGTTAATTGGAGGTCCAATGGATTATACCCCAGGAATTTTTGAAATGGATCCAAGAAAAAACAGACCAGGATTTCAACCTAATTTGAATGAAACCATTCCGCCTGGTGCTGTTACTACAACTTTAGCAAATCAGTTAGGATTGTATGTAGTCATGTATAGTCCCCTTCAAATGGCCGCTGACCTTCCCAAAAATTACATGAGATTTCCGGATGCATTTCAGTTTATTAAGGACGTTGCTTTGGATTGGGATAAATCCGTTTATCTAGAAGCTGAGCCAGGTAGATTTATAACAATAGCTAGAAAGGAAAAAAATAGTGATAACTGGTTTGTTGGTAATAGCAATGGATATAATACAAGAAATGCTACTGTTGATTTTTCTTTTTTAGATGGTGAAAAAAAGTATGTTGCAACTATTTACAGAGATGGCAAAGAAGCTGATTATTTAACTAAACCACAAGAATATGTAGTTGAATCAAAAATAATTACCAGTAAAACAAAATTAAAAATTAGAACAGTTGCTGCTGGAGGATTTGCGATTAGTGTATACCCAAATAAATAAGCTATTGAGTTGAGTTTTTCTTTCAAATTTTACATTTTAGCTCTTGTATTATTGTTTAATATTAACGCATGTGTTAAAAATGAAAATAATTCAATTTTATTTGAAGAAGTAAATACCAAAAAACAACTTAATGGTAAATTATATAGAATAAATAACTTTTACTCAAAGTATACACAATCCAGAAATATTGATATATGGATTCCAAAGAACTATTCAAAGGAAAAAATTTACTCTGTATTATACATGCACGATGGTCAAAATTTGTTTGACAATGAAAAAACATGGGGAGGAACTGATTGGGGTGTGGATGAGAATGCATCAACGATAATGTTAGAAGGCAATATTAAAGATTTTATTGTTGTTGGTATTTGGAACGTAGCAAAAAATAGATTTGGCAACTATTTTCCAAAAAAAATATATAATAAGCTCAGTAACAAAGACCAAAAAAAGTTAAAGGATATGGCAATTACTAATGGATACGAATTTGTTTTGGACTCTGATGATTATTTAAAGTTTCTGGTTTATGAGCTAAAACCGATAATTGACAAAAATTTTAAAACATCGAAAAATAAAACCGATACTTTTATAATGGGTTCAAGCAGGGGTGGGCTTATTTCTTTGTACGCATTGTGTGAATATCCAAAAATTTTTGGTGGCGCTGCATCATTATCAACGCACTGGTTAGGTACATATAGTAACAACAACAATGATATACCAAAAAAAACAATAGATTATTTAAAAATGAATCTTCCAAAAACAGAAACACACAAAGTTTATTTGGACTACGGAAATCTTGGGCTAGATGAGTTGTATCTTCCTTTCCAGAAAAATTTAAATTCATTTGCTATAAATAATAGAAATTTCAGAAATATTTTTTTTGAAAATCACGATCATTCTGAATTTTATTGGAACAAAAGGTTGCAAGTCCCATTAAAATTTCTTTTGACAAACTAATTCTAAATTCATGAAACAAATCATTACAATTTTAATTATTTCAATAAATTACAATTTATTGTCACAAACTTTTAAGAACCCAATTATTGCTGGTGGATATCCTGATCCTTCCATTTGTAAAGTGGGAAACGATTTTTATATTGTTAATTCGTCTTTTGAATATTTTCCTGGCTTACCAATACATAAAAGTAATGATTTGGTGAACTGGGAATTAATTGGTCATGGATTGCATAGAAAGGAACAATGCCAGACAAATGTTAACTTGGTAGATGTTCAATCAAATGGCGGAATTCATGCACCATCAATACGATACCATGATGGTAAATTTTATATAATTACTACTAATGTCTACAGCGAACCATCTTCTAAAAAATCTGGTGTTGTAAATTTTATACTAACCGCTAGTAACCCAGCTGGTCCATGGTCAGATCCAATAGTGGTAAAAGGAGCCCCAGGAATTGATCCTGACATATTTTTTGATGATAATGGTAAAATATGGTATGTTGGTAACCATGGGCCTGAAAATCCAAGATTCAATGGAGAAGGTGAGATTTGGCTTCAAGAGCTGGAACCAAAAACATTTCAATTAACTGGTGAAAGATTTTTTCTATGGCGAGGTGCATGTGGTGGTACATGGGCAGAGGGACCACATATATATAAAAAGGATGGAAGATATTATCTGTTAATTGCTGAAGGAGGAACACATTTTAACCATGCAGTAATGATTGCAGTTAGCGATAAAATTCAAGGTCCATATGTATCAAATGACAGAAATCCAATCTTAAGTACTAGAAATCTATCATATGATAATTGGGTTCATAGTACAGG
>Ga0208390_1000381_pt1 | contig 15772 bp, 16 predicted proteins | sample Knorr_S7_td_Surf_FD_185594 | JGI IMG/M metagenome (GOLD analysis project Ga0208390, IMG submission 185594) | Marine microbial communities from Southern Atlantic Ocean transect - Knorr_S7_td_SurfaceA_ad_6m_LV_A (SPAdes) (version 2) | ecosystem: Environmental > Aquatic > Marine > Oceanic | place...
TAACGTTAATCTGTTCCACGTAGAACAAAAAGGAGATATTTCAAATGTCAAAAGATAAATATGACTCATCAAGTATTAAAGTTCTAAAAGGCTTAGAGGCAGTTAAAAAAAGGCCTGGAATGTACATTGGTGATACTGATGATGGTTCTGGTTTGCATCATATGGTTTTTGAAGTTCTGGATAATGCAATAGATGAGGGCTTAGCAGGGTTTTGTGACTACATTGAAGTTAAATTAATGAAAGATGGTTTTGTGTCTGTGTCTGATAATGGTAGAGGAATTCCTGTTGACATGCATGAGGAGGGTGTGCCTGCTGCACAGGTAATAATGACCTCTCTACATTCAGGTGGAAAATTCGATGAGAATAGTTATAAAGTTTCAGGTGGCTTACATGGGGTAGGGGTATCAGTAGTAAATGCTTTAAGTAGCAAGTTGATTTTGGAGATTGAAAGAGATGGAAAAAAATATTATCAGGAATATGCTGAGGGTACACCCAAAACAGATTTAAAGGAAAACGGAAAAAGTGATAAAACAGGCACTAAAGTAAGCTTTCTGCCATCTAAAGATACATTTGCCTTTACAGAATTTAATGTTGAGACACTTAAAAGAAGAATCAGAGAACTTTCTTTTTTAAATTCTGGTATCGCAATAACAATAATTGATGAAAGAACTGATCAGAAATTTGATTTTAAGTCAGAGGGGGGCTTAGTCGAATTTGTTAATTATTTAACAGGGAAAAAAGAACCAGTTGGCACTCCTTTTACCGCTCAGGCTAATATGAAGGGAATAGGGGTAGAAATTGCCATTCAATGGACCAATACATATTCAGAAAATGTTCAATGTTTCACAAATAACATTCCCCAGGTAGATGGTGGGACACATATGGCTGGTTTTCGAGGCGGACTTACTAGAGCGATAAAAACATTTATTAAAAAAGAAGACATGATGAAGAAAAAAGATATTGAACTCACTGGTGAAGATGTAAGAGAGGGGATGATGGCAGTAATTTCTTTGAAAATGCCAGACCCAAAATTCTCATCTCAAACAAAAGATAAGCTAGTTTCATCAGAAGCTAGACCAGCTGTAGAAACCTTGATAAATGATTACTTTATGGATTTTTTATTAGCAAACAAACAACAAGCAAAAGAAATTCTGGGGAAAATACTTGAGGCAGCATATGCAAGGGAAGCTGCAAGAAAAGCTAAAGAAATGACACGAAGGAAAGGAATTTTAGATCTTGGTGGGCTTCCAGGTAAATTGGCAGATTGCCAAGAGAAGGATCCTGAAAAGTCTGAAATATTTCTAGTTGAGGGAGATTCAGCTGGCGGTTCTGCTAAACAAGGAAGAGATAGAAGCTTTCAAGCAATACTTCCTTTAAAAGGAAAAATAATTAATGTTCAAAAACAACGCCTTGATAAAGTGCTCGCATCAAATGAAATTGGCACGCTAATAACTGCCTTAGGCACCGGAATAGGGCATGATGAGTTTGATACTGAAAAACTTAGATACCATAGAATTATTTTTATGATGGATGCTGATGTTGATGGTTCTCATATCAGAACATTATTACTTACCTTTTTTAATAGACACATGCGAGATTTGATATTAAAGGGACATGTTTATATGGCTCTCCCTCCTCTATATAAAATTAAAAAGGGCGGCAAAACTCACTATGCTAAGGACGAAGAAGAAAAAGATGAGATTTTAAAAGACATAAGAAAAGATGATAATGAAAACTCTAGATCTCCGGAAATACAGAGGTATAAAGGGCTTGGCGAGATGAATCCAGAACAGCTTTGGGAAACAACATTTGATCCAACTAATAGGAGGCTTGTTCAGATTACAATTGATGATGTAGGAGAAACTGACGATATTTTTGAAACTTTGATGGGTGATGAAGTTAAACCAAGAAGAGAGTTCATTGATGAGAATGCCTTAAGGGCAAAAAATGTTGATGTTTAAAATAAATCTTTAAACACTTCCTCTAAATCTGTAATTGAAACTCTTTTCTGAGACATGGTGTCTCTATCTCTAACTGTAACAGTCTCTTCTTCCAAAGTTTCAAAGTCTATGGTTATACATATTGGTGTTCCTATCTCATCATGTCTTCGATAATTTTTTCCAATATTACCGCTGTTTTCAAATAGAACTCTTCCCAGGCCTAGTGACTGTAATTTATTCTTTATTTCTTTGGCTTTTGCTACTATCTTTTCGTCATTTTTTTTCAATGGAATAATAGCTGCTTTTATAGGAGAAAGATGCGGTTTTAATTTTAAAACAACTCTTTCCTTATCTTCTATTTTCTCAAGATGATAAGCTTCGTTTAATATAGCTAAAATAGCCCTATCAACACCTGCTGAAGGCTCAATTACAAAAGGAACCATCCAGTTATTATTTTCATCTTTTAATGCTAATTTAGCATTTGATTCATTATTTTCAGAAACTTTTGACTTAAGGCTTAGCTCATCTTGATTCTTTGAGTGAGAACCTAAGTCAAAATCGGTCCGATTAGCAATGCCTTCCAGCTCTTCTACTCCGTGTGGAAATTTGTACATGATATCAACTGTAGCTTTAGAATAATGTGCTAATTCATCTTTTGGCACTTCATAAAGTTCTAAGCTTTTTTTAGAAACTCCTTGTTTCTCCCACCAATTAATTCTTAACTCAACCCATTTTTTATGCCAATCTTCATCTGTACCAGGAACTACAAAAAATTCTAATTCCATTTGTTCAAATTCTCTTACTCTGAAGATGAAACTTTTTAATGTAATTTCATTTCTAAAAGCCTTTCCTATTTGAGCAATACCGAATGGTACATTTCTAGAAGTTGAGTCAACAACGTTTTTAAAGTTTGTAAAAATTTGTTGAGCTGTTTCAGGCCTTAGGTAGGCAAATGTTTTGCCATCGTCAACTGGACCTATGTTTGTTTTAAACATCAAATTAAATTGACGAGGTTCAGTTAAATCCTCTTTTTTACAATAATCAGGGACCTGATCAGCTCTAAATCTTTCACCACAGGATTTACAATCCACTAATGGATCGGTAAAAGTTTCTTCATGACCAGAATACTTTAGTACTGATTGCTTTGTGAGTATTGCTGCATCAAGTCCTTCAACATCATCACGTTCATACACGATTGATTTCCACCAAGAATTTTTTATATTATTTTTTAATTCGACACCTAAAGGACCATAGTCATATAAACCCTGAGTACCACCATATATTTCACTGGATTGAAATATAAAGCCTCTTCTTTTACAAAGAGCTATAAGATCTTCAATATTTGTTGCAGGCATTTTTTTAATTAACTATAAAAGGTATTCTAGTATTTTAAGAATGTTTCTCATAATTTTTAAAACTATATCTATGTTTCCATTATTTTTAATCAATGGAATCTCATTAGCTATTTCAACATTACTGTTTAGATTCAATAGTTCACAAAAAAGAGTTACTGAACAAAATTTAAATCATTGTAATTTCTCTTCAAATCAGCTTTTAAGATTATCCATAGATAAAACCTCAGAAAGCATGATGTATTATCCATACGTCTGGGGCAATCCAAAAAATTACTCAAAGCTGATTGAAAAATATAATTCTGATAAAGAAATTTTTTCAAAGAGTGAAAGTAAATTAATTTTCACCCTTCACATGGGGTGTGTTGATGTGATGCTAAATCTGCTTTCTGATGAAATTAAAGGACTAGATATTATATATACTCCAGCAAAGAATAATGAGCTTGAAAAGATTATTAGAACATCAAGAACTTTTTTCAAAGCAAACATGATCCCCGCAAATGAGAAGGGCATGATTCAGCTTTACAAGAATTTTTTAAATAAGAAAAGTTTAGCAATGGCATCTGATTTAGTACCACATAATTTTAATGGAAAATACTCTAAATTCTTTGGTAAAAAATGTTTCAGCATTGATCTAATAGAAAAGCTTTCCAAAAAAGGTACACACAACATATATTTTGTTTACTTTTCAAAAGGTTTACAAAAAAAATATAAATTTAATGTGATAAATATTGGCAAGCAATTGACGACTGATGCCATGAATAAATATTTTGAGAGGGCTATAAAAGAATCTCCAGAACTCTATGGATGGGAATATAAAAAGTTCAGAAAATTAGATAAAGAAAAAAGAAATATTTATTAATTCCTCCAAAAGGAGGGAAACAATAATAACAAAAAACCAAAAATTTCAAGCCGCCCAATAATCATTGCTAAAGAAAGTGTAATCTTTCCGGCTGGCTCTAAACTAGAATAGTTGTCTGAAAATTGTCCAAGACCAGGCCCAAGATTATTTAACGTTGCACTTACAGCAGAGAAAGCAGAATAAAAATCAATATTCTGAAGCATTAGAACAAGCAAGAATAGAATTGCAATAAGCACATAAATTGCAACAAAAGAAAAAACAGACTCAATTTGCTTTTGCTCAATTTTTTCACCATTAAATTTTACAGTGCTGACTGCAGTAGGGTGCATAATTTTAGTAATATTATCAAAGGCTAATCTAATTAGAATATTTATTCTCCACGCCTTAATGCCCCCTCCAACTGATCCTGAGCAAGCACCTACAAAAGCTAAAAGCATGATTAAGATAGGCAATAAAATGCCCATATTATCAAGGTCAGTAATAGTAAATCCTGTTGTTGTAATTATTGATATAGTTTGAAATATTCCATATCTAAGTGACTCACTTAAACCTATTTTCTCATTAAATAGTAAGACCAAGACAGAGAATATTGTCGCTGCAAGAATAAGTAACAAAAAGAATTTAAATTCATCATTTTTTACATAAAATTTAAAGTCTTTTTTCAGCAAGAATAAAAAATGTAATCCAAAATTTGTTGCAGATATTAATATGAAAAGAATTGCTATGCCCTCAATTAGGGGACTATTAAAATGTCCAAAATTATCGTCATAAATAGAGAATCCACCAATCGAAACAGTGCTAAATGAATGGGATATAGCCTCAAAATAATTCATCCCTGCAAGCCAATAAGAAATAGCGCAAAGGATTGTAATTCCTAAATAAAATCTAAGCAGCGATCTAGCTGTCTTTTTAAGCCTTGGAGAAAAGCTATTTTCGGCAAAACCAGATGTTTCAGCTTGAAGTATTCTTATTCCACCAGAGGCTGCTGGTATTATTGCAAGAACAACAATTATTAAGCCAACACCTCCTGCCCATTGAAGTAGCTGTCTATAAATAAGAAGAGACTCCGACAATGAAGAAAGATTAGATATTGTTGTTGAGCCAGTGGTTGTTAGACCAGAGACAGCCTCAAATATCGAATCAGCATAATTCATTCCACTAAAGAAGAATGGAAGTGAAGCTAAAATAGAAACAAAAACCCAACCAAAAAATGTAATTAAGAAACCATCTCTGGGCGTATAGATAAATTTTTTTCTTCTGAGAGTAATCTCAATTAAAATTCCATAGATCAAACAACTTATAAAAATTGATAAAAAAATTATTTCCACCTGTGATGCAAAAGCCTGCATAGCTAGAGGTGGCAAAATTACAAATGTTGCAAAAAACAACATTAAAGGACCTAAGAATCTTAGAAATTTTAGAAAACTAATCATTTAAACTTGTTATAAAACTCATCAAAAGCTTTTTTGTCCTTGTAAAAAATTATTAGATGGTCTCCCTCAAGAAGTTCTGTTTCTTTATGGGCTATAACTACACTTTCCCCTCTTTGCAGACAGGGAATTTCAATAGAGTCTCCCATCTCTAATTCACTTATTTTTTTTCCTTTTAGGCCTTCAGCAAAATTATCAATAGTTATTTCTAAAACTTCCGCTTTCCCTTTTTTAACTTTATGAACATTCGAAACAGAACCTTTTCTTACATATTTTAAAATATATGAAACCGTTATTTGTACCGGAGAAATGATGATGTCTAATTCATTTTTGCCAATAAGATCAAAGTAGGCATCATTATTAATAATGGTAATAGTTTTTTTTGCCCCTAGTTTCTTTGCCATTAATGAGCACAAAACATTTGTTTCATCATCTTGGGTAACAGCTACGTAAACATCACAATCTGCAATACCTTCATTAGCTAAGAAATCTTTATCTGCTGCATCAGCATTTAAAATGAGAACATCATCTAGCAGATCAGAAGCAATCTTGCTTTGTTCTGAATCTTTCTCTATTACCTTTAAATTAAAGTCACTATTTATTTTAGAAGCCAATGATGTGCCAATATTGCCTGCTCCGACAACATAAATATTTTTGTACTTGTCTTCAAGTTTCTGAAGTTCTTGGGTGACATCCTCGATATGTTTTTCATCAGCTATAAAAAAAACCTCATCTCCTTCCAATATAGTTGTATCACCTGTAGGTATTAATAGGCTTTCATCTCTGTAGAGAGCAGGAATACGTGTTTCATAATCAGGCAAATCATTATTTAATTCTTTTATTTGGCGACCAACCAAGATACCGCTTTTTTTTGCGTATACACTTACAAGCTTAATTTTTCCTTCAGCAAAATCTAAAATTTCAAGAGCGCCTGGATGTTTCAAAAGACTTTTTATTTCATCAGTAATGAGATCCTCGGGATTAATGAAAAAATCAACGTGATTTGCAATTTTCTTAGCAATTTCTTTATATTCAGATCCTTTTAGTCTGCAAATTATTTTCTTTGCATCAAATTTTGCATGTGCAATTATTGATGCCAAAAGATTTATTTCTTCTGAATCTGTAAGGCAAAGAAGTAAACTGTTTTCATCCAAATTACTTTTAGAAAGTGTGCTAGGAGAGGTTGCATCCCCAAGAACTGTTTTAATTCCTTCTTTTGATTTGAGCGGCTCAAGATTAGATTCATTGTTATCTATTACAACAATGTCATTATCTTCGGTTGATAATTCTGTAGCGACGCTACCACCTATTGAACCACCACCAAGTATGATTATTCTCAAATCAAATCTTCCTCAAAAGAAATTATATCTCTTTTTGAATTAAAGAAATCATTTGATGAAATTACTTTTTTACCTGGAAACTGAACACTTTTTAAATTTACCGCTCCTTTTTGACAGCAAACTGTCATGCCGTCTTTGTTGAAAGAGGAAATTTCCCCTGGATTACCAGTGATAGTTTTAATATTTTTCATATTTATTACTCTTACTAATTCATCATTAAATTTAAAATAGCTCCCTGGCCATCTTTTAAAGGCTAAAAAATTTCTAAATATCTGAGATGAATCTATATTCCAATTTATCAACCCTTCTTCTTTTGAGACCTTATCGGCATACGTTGCTTTTTCTTCTTCTTGAGGTTCCGGTATTATTTTTTCGGAACAAATTTCAATAATAGTATTACTTAAATTCATATTGGTAATTTCAACTAACTTTTTCTCTAATCTGTAGATATCTTGGCTATTATTTTTAGTAGAAATCGTTTTATATATTCCTCCTGTATCAAGTTTTTCCTCTATTTTCATAAAACTTACTCCAAAGCTTTTATCACCATTAGCGATAGCTCTTTGCATAGGCGCTGCACCTCGCCATTTTGGCAATATAGAAAAATGGACATTTAAACAACCATATTTTGGATGTTCCAAGAGCCAGCTTGGTAAAATTTTGCCATAGGCCACAACAACAAGAAGATCTATGCTTTGATTAAGAATAATTTTTTTAAAATCATTGTCATTTAAATTCTCAGGCTGTAGAACGTTATATGTCTCCTTTTTTTCTAAAAACTTAGAACTCTTAAGCTGAGCACCTCTACCAGCTTTTTTATCAGTTTGAGTGAGAATAAAGTTTATTTGAAAATCTTTTTTGGATAATTCTTCAAATATATTGAATGCAATTTCAGGGGTGCCTGCAAACGCTATATTGATCTTTCTATTTTTTTTCATCTTTAAGCTTCAAAAGCTTATCTCTAATTCTATTCCTCTTTAAAGACGATGAATAATCTACTAATAATTTTCCGTTTAGATGATCAATTTCATGCTGTATGCAAAAACCTAATAAACCTTCTGCAGTTAACTCTTTATCTGAGCCATTTAAGTCTTGATATTTTAATTTTATTTTCTTTGCTCTCTTAACTTCTTGTCTAAAAGAAGGAATTGATAAGCAACCTTCTTCCGACAATTCAAGAGTATCATCTAAAATTTCATAATCAGGATTGACTATATGTAAAGGACTACTTTTGTCCTCTGATAAATCAATTACTATTAATCTTTTATGGATGTCTACTTGAGTTGCAGCTAGCCCTATGCCTTTATCTTCATACATTGTATGGAGCATATCGTATGCTATGGATTTTAATTCATCATTAAAATCTTTAACTGGTTCAGCAGTTTTTCTTAACCTTGGGTCAGGAAATGTTAATATATTCAACTTATTCATTTTTGTTATTATTAATATTATATGGACGAAATTAAAGTTTCTGTAATTCTTGGTTCTGATTCAGATGTTGAATTAGGAAAAGCTGCTATTAATTCCTTGAAAGATTTTTCAATTCCTTGTGAATTAAAAGTCATATCGGCACATCGCTCCCCTGATGTATTGGTAGATTATTTGAAAAATTCAAAAGATAGAGGCTGTAAAGTTTATATAGGTATTGCCGGCATGGCAGCACACTTGGCTGGCGCTATCGCCGCACATTCATCAAGTCCAGTTTTAGGAGTTCCATCAGCAAATAGTTCGTTGAATGGCTTGGATGCAATCTTATCTACATTACAAATGCCTGCTGGTGTACCAGTAGCAACTTTTGCAGCTGGAAAGGCTGGTGCAACAAATGCTGGGATTTTCGCTGCACAGATGTTAGCAGCCAGTGATGAGGATTTAGCAGAAAAAATCAAATCTTTTAAAGCAGAGCTAAGAGAGAAAACTATTCTCAAAGATAAAAATCTTGATAGAGACTGACAAGATATCTTTAGCAGCAAGTTGGATTAAAGAGAAAAAAATCATTGCTTATCCAACAGAGGGAGTTTGGGGCATTGGCTGCATTAACAATGAGTCTATAATATCAAGATTAAATGAAATCAAACAAAGACCTAAAGATAAAAAATACATCTTACTTTTCAAAAGTGTTGACGATTTAAGAAAAAAATTTGATGTGAAAAAAGATTACATCAAACAAATTAAGGAACTATCAAATAGTTTCACAACAATCATCGTTCCTTTAAATAAAAATAACAGTATTGCAGTTAGAATTCCAAAAATAGAAATTCTTCGAGATTTACTGGAAGAAGTTGGTGAAGAAATTGTTTCTACATCAGCAAACATATCATCTTTTAGTGTTTGTAAAAATGTAGAACAAATTAAAACAGTTTTTTCTAATAAAATTTTTGGTATTCTTAACCTGCCTCTAGGTGGGGAAAATAGATCATCAAGAATTTATGATTTAAAGACTAATGCATATGTTAGATAAAATAGCAGAAAACTTTCAAGAGATTCATCAATCGCTGATAGATAACTTTTATCGTTATGAACAAAAAGAAAAAATTATTGTTGATAAATGGGAAAAAGAGTCTCTTGGTCGTGGTATTTCAGCTGTCGTAGATTGCGGCAGATTTTTTGATAAAGCGGGAATCAATTTCTCCCAAATTTCTGGCAATTCTTTACCTAGATCGTCTGTTGGAAGTGAAGGGTATAAAGACGCTCCATATTTTGCGACTGGAGTTTCAGTTGTATTTCATCCCAAAAATCCAAATATTCCAACTGCGCATTTGAATGTAAGGTACTTTGCGACTTTCAATGAGAATAATAAAATTAACGAAGATTGGTTTGGAGGAGGTTTTGACCTAACACCTTACGTTCCATTTAAAGAAGACTGTAAATCTTGGCATCAGCAAGCCAAAACTGCATCAAAAAATAAATATCAAGAATGGAAAAATAATTGTGATGATTATTTCTATTTAAAACACAGAAATGAGCACAGAGGTGTTGGTGGTATTTTTTATGAAAAACAAACATTTGAAAAACCTGAACAAGGATTAGGGCTGTCCAAAAGTGTTGCACAGTCTTTTTTAAACGGATACAGCAATATTTTAGATAAAAGAAAAGATCTTGAGTTTACAGAAAGACAAAAAGAGTTTCAGATATTTAGAAGGGGAAGATATGTAGAATTTAACCTTTTGTATGACAGAGGAACTTTATTTGGACTCCAATCTGGTGGAAGAATAGAGTCAATTTTAATGTCTCTCCCAAGTGAAGTTTCATGGCGATATAAATTTGATCAAAACCTTAATAGTGAAGAGCAAAATCTTTACAACCTAATATCCAAAAAGCATCAATGGATATGAAATATAAACTTGGGGTGCTTGGCAAAGGGATTTCTTATTCTTTATCACCTGAAATTCATAATTCATTCTCTAAACAATACAATATTGATATTAAATATAAAATTTATGACATAGAAAAAGACTCATTGTCTTTTATAGAAAATTTTTTTAAAAATGGTGGACACGGCTTAAATATAACTCAACCATTTAAAGAAGAAGTAGGAAAATTTTATAATGCACCGCCTTCAAATATTCTCTACAAAAGTGACAATGAGATAAAAGCTGACTCAGTCGATGCGGAGGGACTTTGCACTGATTTATCAAAAAAAAATATTAAGGTAAATCCTGGCACAAGAATTTTGTTACTTGGACTAGGTGGCGCTGGAATCTCAATAATTAATTCTTCAATATTTAGAAAATGTAATTTTGTGGTATGGAATAGATCCAAGAATAAATATAAAAATATTCAGAGAGATTTTTTAGAATTTAAAAATAATTATGATGAGAAAATTGACCTTGTAATTTCATGCGTTTCAGAAATAAATAATGAAATTTCTGAGATCATTTTGAACACAAACTTTCAACAATTTGCACACATATATGATATTAATTATAAAAACGAAACAAATACGCATTACAAGAAAATTTCTTTGAAAAAAAATGTTAGTTTTAATTCAGGTGAAGGCATGTTGGTTGAGCAAGCTGCACTTTCTTGGAGGAGATGGTTTGGTAATAAACCTGATACTTCAGATGTTAAAATAAGTATTGAAAATGGAAGGCTATAAATTTATTGCTGGGGCTATATGTCCCTCTTGTAAAGAGCAGGATAGCATAGTTCTTAAAGATGATGATTCCGAGGTTAAATGTATATCTTGTAACTATTTTGAGCGTAGGAATGATAAAGATCTTGGATCTATTAAAATAATTGATGATTAGAAGTGACTATTAGTATCGTTTATTACTCGACATAAGAGATATTTATAGTAATATATGCGTAAATGAGGAACAAGTTAGGGCTTTTCTTATTATCTATAACATCTTTTTACACATCAGCTGATTGGCTAGATGTGAATATGCCCGTGGGCGTAACCGATATCAGCAAAGAGGTCTTTGACCTTCACATGGCTATATTTTTCGTTACAGTTGCTATAGGCGTAATTGTTTTCGGTTTCATGTTTTACTCCATGTGGCGCTATAGGAGAAGTAATAATAAAAAACCGGCTAAATTCAAAGAAAATCACAAACTTGAAATACTTTGGACAGTGATACCAACCTTAATTCTTGTTGCAATGGCTGTTCCAGCTTCTATTACATTGAAAAAAATATACGACCATGAAGCTGAAGAGGGTGGTATGGACATTCAAGTAGTTGGCTGGCAATGGAAGTGGCAATATAAGTATTTAGATGAGCAGGTAGGTAACAAGCCTTTGAGTTTTTTTGCTAACTTAACTACTCCTCCAGATCAGTATGAATATAACAGAGTGGAAAAAGGTGAGAATTATTTGCTTGAGGTTGATGAAGAAGTAGTAGTGCCAGTAAATACTCCAATAAGATTTTTGATTACAAGTAATGATGTTATTCATTCATGGTACATGAGTGACTTTGCTGTTAAGCAAGATGCTATACCAGGTTTTATAAATGTTGCAAAAACTACAATTAACGAGCCTGGCATTTACAGAGGAAATTGCACAGAACTTTGTGGTGAAAGGCATGCATATATGCCAATAGTGGTGCGTGCAGTTACCAAAGAAGAATACGATGAATGGGTTGCAGAAAAAAGAGAAGCAATGGAGCAATTAGCTTTTTTAACGGAAAAAGAATGGACTGCTGATGAGCTGTATGCTCAAGGCGAAGAAATATATAAAACTCGTTGTGCAGCATGTCATCAAGTAAATGGAGCAGGAATTACAGGTTTTTATCCAGCATTGGCTGGTAGTGAAGTTGTAATGAATGACAAGACAGGCCAAATAGAAATCCTTATGGAAGGCATTAGAGGAAGTCAAATGCAATCTTTTGCAGAGCAGCTCAACGAAGTTGACATGGCAGCGGTAATAACTTTCACAAGGTTAGCTTGGAATAATGATAAACAAGGCGATGGAACAATTGTTGTTCCTAAAGACATTGTTGATTATAAAAAAGGAGATTTATAGGAGTAATTATGAGTGCAGTAATTGAAAATCACGAACACGACCATCATGGACCTCAAAAAGGGATCTTAAGGTGGCTTTTCACAACCAATCATAAAGATATTGGAACACTATACCTGTGGTTTAGTTTTCTTATGTTTTTAACAGGTGGTGCGATGGCTATGGGGATAAGAGCTGAGCTTTTTGAACCAGGTTTACAGCTTATGGATCCTATTAGGTATAACCAATTAGTTACTATGCACGGACTAATAATGATATTTGGTGCAGTGATGCCAGCATTTGTAGGTTTAGCTAACTGGCTTATTCCTATGCAAATTGGAGCACCAGATATGGCATTGCCAAGAATGAATAATCTGAGTTTTTGGTTACTTCCTTCGGCCTTTATAATTCTTCTTTCAACTGCTTTTATGGAAGGAGGAATGCCTGGTTTTGGTTGGACCTTCTACGCACCTTTATCGACAAATTACCCAAATATTGCTTACTTTGTGTTTGCTGTTCACATAATGGGAATTTCTTCAATTATGGGTTCAATTAATGTAATTGTCACAATTATGAACATGAGAGCACCTGGAATGACATTAATGCAAATGCCGTTATTTGTATGGTCTTGGTTAATAACCGCATATTTGCTTATAGCTGTTATGCCAGTTTTAGCTGGTGCAGTAACAATGCTATTAATGGATGCATATTTTGGAACATCATTCTTTGATGCTGCAGGTGGAGGAGATCCAGTTTTATTTCAGCACGTCTTTTGGTTTTTTGGCCACCCTGAAGTCTATATTATGATTCTTCCTGCATTTGGAATTACTTCTCATATTATTAGCACTTTCTCAAGAAAGCCTTTGTTTGGACATTCATCAATGGTTTATGCGATGGTTTCGATTGCTGTGCTTTCATTTGTAGTTTGGGCTCACCATATGTTTACAGTTGGAATGCCACTCGCTGCTGAATTATTTTTTATGTGGGCAACAATGATCATTGCTATTCCTACCGGTGTTAAAGTTTTTAACTGGGTTGCAACTATTTTTAAAGGATCAATAACTTATGAAACACCTATGCTATTTGCAATAGCTTTTGTTGTTTTATTTACAATAGGCGGTCTATCTGGCCTTATGTTGGCGATCACACCTGCAGATTTTCAATATCATGATACTTATTTTGTTGTAGCACACTTTCATTACGTATTGGTACCAGGTGCAATTTTCTCAATAATGGCTGCTGTTTACTATTGGCTTCCAAAATGGACAGGAAATATGTACGACGAGAAAATGGGTAAGCTTCATTTTTGGTTATCATTTATTGGTGTTAATGTAACTTTCTTCCCTCAACACTTTGTAGGTTTAGCTGGAATGCCAAGAAGGTATGCTGACTACGCTTTACAGTTTGCAGAATGGAATGCAGTTTCATCCATTGGAGCATTTCTGTTTGGTTTATCACAGCTACTTTTCCTTTACATTGTTATCAAGGCTGTTTTTGCAGGCAAAAAAGCAACTGCACAGGTTTGGGATGGCGCAGAAGGATTAGAGTGGACTGTAGACTCTCCTGCTCCGTATCATACATTTGAAACCCCACCAAAAGTAAATGGCTAAGAATAATTTTTCAAGCAAAATATTTCTCTATTTAGTTTCAGCAGTAATTTTTATGTTCTTTTTTTCTTTTATGCTGGTGCCTCTTTACAATGTTTTTTGTGAGGTTACAGGTCTAAATGGAAAAATATATGGCCCATCATCTTTTTTTGTAAAAGACGATGTAGAAAAAAAAGATTCTAGAGAAATAAGAATAAAGTTTTTAAGTCAAGTTAATGAATCAGCGCCTGTTAATTTCTTCCCTTCTTCTAATGAGGTAAGGGTGTGGACTGATAAGGTGAGCAAAACGTCCTATATTGCAGAAAACACTACTGATAAACAATTAACTCTTACTATAATTCCATCGGTGTCACCTGGTTTAGCTGCAGAAAATGTAAAAAAAATTCAATGTTTTTGTTTTGAAGAGCAGATTCTTAAGCCTTATGAGAGGCAAGAATGGCCAGTTAGATTTTATGTAAGCTCTGAAGTAGGAGATAACGTAAATGATATATATCTATCCTATACACTCTTTGAAACAGATCGTGTTTTAACAGACAATATGAATCATGGAAAGTAAGACTGACAATTTTCAAAAATATTATGTTCCTGAGAAAAGTGCTATTCCAATAATTTTTGCAGTTTCTGTTTTTTTTGCAGGGTTTGGCGCTGCTAACGCAATCACCGGCAATGGTTCCACAATGCTTCTTCTTGGTATGTTAGCTGTAGTTATTACTATGTCTTTCTGGTTTTCTGTTGTTATGAAAGAGTCAAAAGCCGGACTTGATACACCGCAATTAAATAATTCTTATGTATTTGGAATGGGATGGTTTATTTTTTCAGAGGTAATGTTTTTCTTCGCTTTTTTTGGTGCATTATTCTACATAAGACAGTTTGCAGTACCATGGCTTGGTGGTGAGGGAGAAAAAGGCCTTGCTGGAGAATTATTGTGGCCAGAATTTGAGGCAACATGGCCGCCTATGATAACTCCTGAGCAAAGCATTATGGGCAATCAGGCAGTTACAAAAGGACCTGATGAATCTATGTATCTACATGGCATAAGTGGAATAATTAAGTGGCTTCCTTTATGGAATACAATCGTTCTTCTTACTTCAAGTGGAACAGTTCACTTTGCACATATTGCACTTAAAGAAAATAATAGAAAAAGATTTAACTTTTGGTTAGGAATTACTGTGTGCTTAGCATTTATTTTTGTAATTCTTCAAGCAGCAGAATACTATGAGGCCTATGCTCATCTGGGATTAACTCTAAATTCTGGAGTATATGGGACAACTTTTTTTATGCTAACTGGATTTCACGGAATGCATGTTTTGATAGGTGGGATCTTTCTTTTAACTCAGCTATTTAGGTCAACAGGGTTCAAACATTTTACAGAAAAAGAACATTTTGGCTTTGAAGCAGCTTCTTGGTATTGGCATTTTGTTGATGTTGTCTGGGTTTGCTTGTTTTTATTTGTTTATATTATTTAACCCCAAGGCGCATTATTGCCAAGTTGACCTGTAAAAATTCCATAAGTTATGAGTATTAATATGATGGCACCAAGAGTCACTCTAAACCCAAGCCCATACATTATGCGTTTCTTTTTAGGATTACCTCTATCAATAAAAAGAAAAACAAGACTCGAGAAGAGGCTTATTAGCACAAGAACAACTAGAATAATTATTACAGTTTTAAGCACAATATCATTTTAACAGATGCATAAATTTAAATTCAGAATACTATTCTTTTCTTTAGTTTTTTTTCCTATCACAATTTTGCTTGGAATTTGGCAGATAAATAGAGCGGATGAAAAAAATAATATCATGGA
>Ga0208390_1000382_pt1 | contig 15772 bp, 8 predicted proteins | sample Knorr_S7_td_Surf_FD_185594 | JGI IMG/M metagenome (GOLD analysis project Ga0208390, IMG submission 185594) | Marine microbial communities from Southern Atlantic Ocean transect - Knorr_S7_td_SurfaceA_ad_6m_LV_A (SPAdes) (version 2) | ecosystem: Environmental > Aquatic > Marine > Oceanic | place...
CCGTAGTAACTGTAGCTACTCCTAAGGCAGGAAGAAGGGACTTAATGGCTGCAAATGCACCAAGAATACTGGCTTCTCTAGGATGACTAGAAAATAGAGGATTTTCTAAAGTTAGTCTACGCCACCTTGTAAGACTGTGAATAACAAAATCTACACCTAAAGCAAGCATCAAGATAGGCAGCATCGCGGCTAATTGTGTTTGAGGGAAACCAAGCCAAAATGAATTGGCCGTCATACATATCATAACAAGGGCTAAACCTAAACCGCTTACAAGAACGTCAAGTACGTTTCTAAAGTAAAATGACAATAAAGCAACCATAAGAAAAAATGAAAGACCAATAAGTGGAGCTGTTGAATTGATCTGATCTTCAAGTTCTAATCCAAACGCTAAATACGAATAAAAGTTAACTTCTTCATCAGAGTCTAAGTCTTCTAAGTAAAATGCATCTACCTTTTGTTCCCAATATTCAAAATGTTCGTAATCGCCTCTTTGCCTTGGGTAATCGGCATAGAGTCTGGAAGAATTAGCCTCTCCCACCATCGAAAAACCTTTAGATTTCCACTCTGTACCAGGTTGAGCAATGAAAACTGTAGCATTACCAAACTCATCCTTCGGTTTAACACATCCATCATCACCTAAAACGCACAAGTCTGGAGAAACAATGTTCCTGTATGGAAACGACCCATCATCAGCTTGAAAATTAAATAGTGAATTTAGAACAAGTGTTAAGTGTTCTTGATCCGCACTTTCAAAGTTAGGGCCAGCATAACTAATTGCAGAGGTTAATGGCGTTTCATTATTCATTATCGAGCGGACTGTATCTGCGATCCCCCAAATGGAGGATAATTCTTCTTGGGAGGTTTGCCAGTTAAATTTAGTATCAAAATATTGACTAGTTACATTGTCTGCTCTGAGATTATCATTGCGTTTTACAGTCTCCCTAAAAACATCCATTTTTAGAGTGTTGTGATCTTCTGAGTCAAGAGAATTACCCATTACAATTTGAAAGATAAGCCAGTATTCTTCCGGCATATTTTCCTCAGCCCTGTCAGATGCCTTCCAAACATCACTATCAGGATAAGAGAATTCTTCCCTTTGACTCATTTCTCTTCCCAGGTCTGGAGAGAAACCTGCAAAAATAAAAAGAAAGAAAGCAAGGAAGGCAAACATTGAAAGTTGCCAGCGTTTTAGCGATGAATACGCGCCACTCATAGTTGGTGTTTGTTACTATGTAATTAAAGGTATTTACCTAATGCTCAATGGCTGGAATTAGTTGGGATACAAAATGCTCATACTCTTCTCCCAGATGAATGTAACATCTGACCCAAGGATAAAATCTGCCATCTTGAGCCTCAATGAATCTCCAAACATGACCCTCCCCTTCTAAATCCTCTGCAAGTAGAATGTCTCCTCTACGAATTACAACCTTGTGCTCAGAATCATCCGAATCAATTCCACAACTTTTGAACTCCAGACAACCGCTCAAAGAAAGTACTAATTGCCTTCTAGGTGCCGTATGAGCTAATTTGGGGCCTTCACCTTCTACATTTTCTGGAACTGGAGTAACCGCAAATTGTGTTTTGACATCGCCTGAATTGTCTCCTAAATTTTTATTCACCAATAAAGATGAAAATAAACCTACAGAACCTAAACCTGTCTTCGGTTCTATCGGAATTTGCATCTTGGCAAATCTAGTGTGCCCACTACTGTCAGTATACATTCTGACTACTGGTATACCCTCTGTCATAACAGAGGGTTACCAACCAGTTATTTAGGTTTAGTGGATTCTGCGGCGTAGACCAGCTGCGCCAACCAAAACCAATGAACCGAATACGAAACCAAGACTTGGTACTTCTTCGTCTTCTATTGCTTGTTGAACTGGATCATCTGTTCCGTTACCGACTGTAACTTGACCAACCATGCCCAATTGCGCATGAGGTGCACATACATAGTAGTGTACTTTGTTATCTTCTGTGAATGTGTGCCTGAAATCGACGGTCATTGCAGGTTCGCCACTACTGAATCCAAAGTCAATTGCTGTTAAATTTGAATTTGAATCGTATTCTCCTTCTAACTCAACTACATTGTGTGCCATTGCTGCATCTTCCCATTGCCAGCATACAGTTTCACCTACGTTAATTGCTAGCTTAACAGGATCGAAAGCCATACCATCGGCTGATAATCCAACTACGACGTCACAATCTGGTTGTGGTTCTGATTTAGCAAAGGTAATATTTACTGGACCTGAACCGGTCATAACTCCTTCGTCATCTACATCACAGTTATCGCAACTAATGAATTCATAGCCTTCAAGCATTTCAATTCTTAATGTCCAAAGTTGTTCATCTTCGAATGGAATGTATGCCTCATGAGTATCCAATGAATCATCTACACCATCGAAAGAAATATTGAACGCAAAAGTACAAGTCAAAGGTTGACCTGCGTTGTCATCGACATTTCCTAACAGGTGAGGATCATCTGCTGAAGGTCTACAGTCGTCTCCTGCATCTTGTGGGTCTTGAATTCCAATGATTCCGTCAAGAAGTGCTGGATTGTCATCGTCGTCATCATCAAGCATGGACATTGCTTCATCCAATACACATTGTGCGACATCATTGTCTACATTTTCAGGATCTCCACCACACATTTCTAAGAAATCATCAACATTCAATTGTTCCTCACCATCATGATAGTAATATTGACTATTAAACCAGTCAACAATATTCCAAAGGTCATTGGTACTGTCCCAGCTTGAAACATCAAAGTGGCCGAGTGTAATGGAGCTGCCATCATAATGGTCATCGTGGTCTCCATGGTAGCCTCCATCAGGGCTTCCACCCGTCACATAATAATCATTACTTGCTGAATTTTCATAATCTGGACTCTGACCGAAGTCGTCTGTACAGAAATACGTTGTACCGTCCATGCCATCATTGTGAGCTTCACAATAATACCGCCAGTCTTCAAATCCATTGGTACCATCATCATTGCCAGTACAGTACCATCTCATGTCACCGTCTTGAAGTGATGAATCTCCTTCCCATTCACAATAATTCCATTGTGACCAATAAACCTGGTAGTAGTGGTCATCATGGTGGTCATCATGGTGGTCATCATGGTGGTCATCATGGTGGTCGAAGAAGCCTTTGTCAGCCATTGCATATAGTATACCTAATACATTTTCTGCAGCAGCTGTTGCGTTCATATCACCATCTTCATATGCTGTCATATTTTCCCTAAATTCAAAAGCAAGCACCATTCCATCGAACATATCATCACAGTCTATTTCGTTATCATTATGATCGTAGCAACCGGGATCATACTCTGGATAAGGCATGTATATTCTATCATTACCTTCGACTAAGGTCTCTGTCCCGTTATCGTATCTATAGTAAGCATTGTGAACTTTACCATCCCATTCTGATACATCTGAACCTTCAGGATTCAGGATCATATTCATGAATAGGACTTCATGATACCCGTCAAATGCTGTAACTAATGTGTAATTTCCTGGAGACAAGTCAAGATCCATCATAGCCATTTGACAGTCTTCCATGTGATCAGGACAATGGTAATCACCATCATGGTAAGCCGATTCTGAACCAACTAGTCCCGATTCTGTATCTGAAGAATTAAAATTCTCATACAAGTACAAGGAAGGAGAAGAACCGTAACAGTAATTATATTCTCCGTCTCTATCATAATCATGACAATCTGTAGCAAAAGACACGAAGCTTCCCATGAATCCGTCTTCGCCTACGTGAAACTCATGTGCATCATAAAGAACGAAATTACCGAATATACTGTCATAATGAAGCTGCATAACTTCTGAAAAGTCTGCCATTGGATGATCATGAGTTACATTTCCTGACATATTCATTGATGTTCCATCTTCCATGTGCATAGTATGCATGTAATTGCCTGTTCCACACTCCATTAATTCACCATCGTACGAATCGCAGTGACCTACTGTTACCAAGGTGTAAGTATCTCCTGCAACTAAATTGGCAGATAATGAATCATCACAATTAGTAAAGGTTTTGTTGTCATCTCCCCAACTGCAAATGTAGTCTGAAGCTGCCATGAAGCCTTCATGGTCTGGTGTTAATTCAGTTCCAAGGGAGTCACCCGTAAATTCACCAGATAATAAGTAAATGTTTCCATGCCAACTATTAGAGCTAGAGTGATATTCATCTTCACCATCTTCACAATCGTAATCACCATTGTTTACTTGTGTAATCCATACTTTGGTGCCGTCGTGACAATCAAACCAATTAACTTCTTCACCTACACAATCACTTTCCCATTCCTGACAATCATCTGAAGTATCATTCGGTGTATTACTATCATACCATTGCTCATCTGCACCATCTTCACAGTCTGCATATCCATCATTTACCCAATCAAATGGAACATCATTTCCATTACCGCAAATGAAATTTGGTGATTCGTAGTGTTCATAAATGAATTCTGGATGAACTATAACCTTACCGTCCATTTCTGAGGTAAAAGTATAGAAATCATATTTTCCTTGACCCCAATCGTATGATGGTCCTCCATCAGTTCCATCGTCGTCATTAAACATACTTTGAATAGCACTGTTTGACAAAAATTCTTCAGCAGTAATATTTCCGTCTTCATAAGCGAACATTACAAAGAAGAAATTACTATCGTCGTCATCGAAATCACATGCGCCTGGATTATCATTACAGAAATCATACATCATTCTTTGGCATGACATTCCTGCCATATTGTTGTCTTGACAATCTTCCATCATGTCACATTCATCATCAGTGAGACCTGGTGGACAACTCCATCCATCATGATCGTTATGATCGCCGTGGTCATCATGATCATCGTCATCTCCTATCATCAAGAAATATTCATAGCAGTCTTCTGTGATTTCACCTGGATTGCCACCCATCATATTTTCACACATTTCTGCTAAATCTTCTCTAAAATCGTTAGACTGATCTACAGGATAATCACCTTCTATGGTTACTAACCAATCTCCTAAACTTTCCATTTTAATGTTTACACGGAAGTTTTCTAGATCCCAATTATCATCACCGTGGTCATCTCCATCATTAGGTCCACTATTTGCTGGAACCCACATTAATCCTGCTGCGTCACAATCTTCTTGAGAGGTAATTGAAAAATCAACTTCGTGAAATTCAATATCATAACATACCATCATCGAGTCAGGTCCATCGTTGGGACCTGTGACATCTGATACAAATCTCTGGTACTCATTTTCATCCATAACACCATCATCGCCGCTGTATTGGTCAAAAATACCCCTACATTGCTCCTCTGATTGATCTTCAGGACAAATATCCATCATTTCGTTAAATTCTATGGTGCCATTACCATTTTCATCTAAGTCTGAAAACGATGGAAGACCGTGGTCATTGTGATCTCCATTATCTTCATCATGATCGTGGTCATGTTCTTCGTCATCGTGATTTTCATGGTCTGCACTTGCATTGTAAGCTGGGATAGCTACAAATGCACTTAAGACCATCATGAAAATTACTGCTAGCGCTGCTAGTCTGCCTGCGTTCATGACGCTTTCTAGAAATGTGCGTATTTATAGATTGAGTTATTTTTAGGGTAACCTAAAGAAAGCTCAAAACACTGTTGGGAGCGGGTGAGCGCTCCCTTATGTGTGTTGTCTTTACAGACGACGTGATATCAGTGCTATGCCGATAACTGCCAATACACCTAGTACTAATCCAAAGCCAGGTGTTTCTTCATCATCTCCAGAGTAAGGAGTAGATGTTTCAGATTCTGCTGAGTCTCCAACTATTACTTTTCCAACCATTTGCATTCCAACATGTGGCTCACAAATGTAATGGAAGGTTGTTGCTTCTGTAAAAGTATGTCTGAAATCAACAGTCTTTGCTGTCTCTCCACTGTAAATTCCTCCTTCTTTCCTCATTTGATCTCCCTCTGAAGAAATTTCGGCAACATTGTGTAGATCAGCTGAATCTGTCCATTGCCAGCATACAGTTTCTCCTACCTTGATAGTTAGAGAAGCTGGGCTGTAAGCATATCCTGTAGAGTCAAGGCCTATAACATGATCGCATGTAGGCATTGAATCTTCTTCCTTAGGCTCTTCTTCCTTGACCGGCATCAGTACCTTGTCAATGACATGAATAACTCCATTGCTAACAGGAACATCTGCAATGATTACAGTTGCATCGTTTACTGAGACTGTGTCACCTATCATGAATGAGAGTTTATCACCGCTAAGAGCTGTAGCTTCCATTCCATCTGTCAAATCAGATGACATTACCTTTCCGCTAACAACATGCATTAGCAAAATATCTGCAAGAGCTGATATTTTCTCATCGGTGTCATAATCATCAAGATTAATTCCTGCTGCTGTAAATGCTTCATCTGTTGGAGCAAATACTGTGAAAGGACCCTGCCCTCTGAGTGTTGTAGTTAAATTAGCTTTCTCTAGAGCTGCAACCAAGGAAGTGTGTATAGTTGTAGCTGCTGCCGTAGTTGGAATATCTACGGAAGGAATCCAAGATTTATCACAAGTATCTGCTGTCTTTGAAACATCAACGGTGTGACTTACCGGATCGTAACATATCTCACCTGCTGGTGGAATCATTACTTTATCGATAACGTGAATTACTCCATTACTAACTGGAACATTTGCTAGAATAACATTAGCTCCGTTAACTGATACATTGCCTTCGGATATACTGAAAACTAGAGTACCGCCATTTAGTGCGGTGGCCATCATTCCGTTTGAAAGGTCGGTTGACATTACTTTTCCGCTAACTACGTGATAAGTTAGAATGTTTGCAAGTGTGTCTGCATCTAAATCATCTAAGCTAATTCCTGCTTCTGTGAAAGCTGCATCAGAAGGAGCAAATACAGTGAAAGGTCCTTCACCTTTTAGAGTTTCTGTCAAGTTAGCTTTTGCAATTGCGGCAACCAAAGATGTGTGAATGGTTGTAGCTGCTGCTGTAGTAGGAATATCTACTGCTGCTACCCACATGTCTTCACAAGTTTCTTCAGTCTTTGTTAAGTCCACTGTATGAGTATCCATATTATAACATATTTCACCTTCACTTGGAGTGTCTGGTGACATTGATGGTGGTATCAAAACTTTGTCGATAATATGAATTATACCATTAGATGTCTCCACATCGGCTGTTGTAACACTTGATTCTCCGTTAAGAACTACTGCTCCTTGCCCGTAAATGTTGACTGTAATTGGCTCTTGAATCAATGAATTAATTTCCATGCCATCTTCGAGTTCACTTGACATGACACTTCCCATTGCTACGTGGTAAGACAAAATTTTAGCTAGGGTTTCATTTTCCTCATCTGTATCGTAATCGCTTAAATTCAATCCTATTTCTTCAAATGCTGAATCTGTAGGAGCAAATACGGTATAAGGTCCGTCACCTGAAAGTACGCCTACTAAGTTTGCATGAGCCAATGCTGCAACCAATGAAGTGTGTTCACCTGTAGAAACTGCAGTTGCTGGAATGTTAGGTAATGTAACTGTTTCAGTAAGTGCAAATTCACCAATCATATTTGAGTGTACAGTGCAGTAGTAACTCAAAGTATCATCAACTGTGAAACCATCTTCAAACGTAATGGTGAAGGTTTCTGAACCGCTTATACCTGAGTTACTTGACCCGTCTCCAGTCAATGTGATTTTGGCACTAGATTCTTGCTCGTAACCAGAGTCACTGATGTAGAATGGGTGGCTTGTAGCTCCGTTAAGTCTGTGAAATGTGTATGTGTGGGTGATGTCTAACTCACTTATTTCAGTTGTTCCTTCAGAGTCTGTATAGAACCTGTAGTGAGGTTCAGACATTGAGCCTCCATCGACGTACACGTGGGTGACATCATCACCTTCTTCGGCACTAGCCCCGTAGCTAGATTGATCTATGCCAACGCTCAAAGCCAACATGATTACGAGCGGCGTAAACATGAAAGGAGCGTAATCTTTCATAATTTTCAAAACTGTGAAAACCGTGAAAACCGCCATGGCGGCAACGGCAGGCACTAGTCTGATAATTTGTTCAACTATTGTTGCATTCATAACCCTTTTTGGGCAGGAAGTTATTTAAAAGTTAATAAACTGGTGACTAACTATGTAATACTAGTGCCAACTAGTTCACTGATTTACTTTTTGTCGACGATAATCAGCAATACTTTTAACGGCTGCAGACATGCATTTGGTCACTTTTTTAGCCGTAGGAATATGCAATTTTTCATCCGGACCGTGGGCGTTACCACCAGGACCTCCAGCTCCAGTAATAATGAATTTAGAATCTCTGTATCTAGCCTGTAACATTGCCATTACAGGAATTGTTCCGCCTATGTATAGACTCATTGAAGAATTTCCATAAAATTCACGGCAGGCTTTTTCTAAATCATCGGAGACTGGATCTGGTAGCTTTGGTGAAAGAAATCCATCTGCTACTTCTGTCATTTCAGCTGTAACATGAGCTCCGTTTGGAGGATTATCTTCTAGTAACTTCTGGACTTTAGAAGCAATTAATGAAGCATCTAATCCAGGTGGAGTTCTGATCGAAATTTTCAAATCTGTATTAGTCCTAAGCACATTTCCAGCAGAATGTATTGCTGGAATACCGTCAGCCCCTATAACCGAAAGGCTTGGTTTAAGGTTCATAGTGATGAAAATATCTAAAGGGTCTTCAACTTGCTTCTTCACGCCTTCAAGAAGTGGAAAATCTTTCAAATCTTTACCCTTCATCTTTACTATTTGCGAACAGGTATCTTTCATTTCTGAAGTTACTTCTGTATGCAGCCATTCAGGCAGAATTTCTCCTGTATTTTCATCTTCTATTCGTGATAATAATTGCCTTGCTAGCCTAAAAGAAGAAGGCATAACGCCACTTCCGTGACCTGAATGGACCCCTACTGATGACACTTTGACAGAGAGAGTACCTGCAACTATTCCTCTGAGACTTTGTGTAACCCAGAGCCGGTCATAGTCCATTCCACCAGTGTCCAAAACAATGACTAAATCTGGAATGCCTAACTGAGGTTTGAGCTCGTCCAAATATAATTCTAGATCCGGAGAACCGCTTTCTTCTCCTGTTTCGATTAAGAATCGGCAAGTAGGGTGAGAAAGCCCTTGTTCTTGCAACCCTAAAACAGACAAGACACCGGCATATCCTCCGTAGCCATCATCTACACTTCCTCTGCCATAAAGCCAATTATCCTCGATTACAGGCTTCCATGGTCCTTTTCCCTCAGACCAACCGGTGGCTTCAGGTTGTTTATCTAGATGAGAATAAAACAAAATCTCACCTTCCGCATCTCCGTCGATTGTAACTAAGAGAACTGGAGACCTGCCCCTCAACCTATGAACTGAAACGCTCGCTCTTTCCAAAGGTAAACTTTTGACCCACGAGATAAAGGTCTCAATTGCCGCATCCAAATATCCGTTTTCCTCCCAATCCGAATCGAATGAAGGCGATAAAGCAGGGATCTCTATGAACTCGCAAAGGCTTGGCAATGCTGAATCATCCCATTTTTTATCGATGAAATCTGAAAGCCTTGAAAAGTCTAAAGATTTCATAAATCAATGCCTTGGTTTTCTAACAAGGGCAATTAACGCTACAGACATAATTGCTAGGATAAAATTGAAGCCTGGTAACGAACCATCTTCATTACTTATTTCACCAAGGATTTGAGAAGCTGAACAACCATCAACATCAACCATCTCTCCTACTGGGGTCCCTGGGCACCTATCGCTCTCATCATCAATTCCATCATTATCATCATCCATATCATTTTCATCTAAAATGCCATCATTGTCATCATCCCCATCAAACTCGTCAACAATACCGTCATTATCTGCGTCGGGATCGCCTTCCTCTTTCAGAATATCGTTTCTTTCATCGTCAGTTAGCGGTTTTGCCAATTCATACTTCAAAATATCGGTTCCATTTTGATCATCCCAATACCAATTAGGTACATACGCTTCATAGTGATTAGTTCCGTTTAATTCATACTCTACAACAAAACCCATCCAGTCTATATTACATAGATTGTCATTAAACACTTTGTCAAAACCCCATATTTCAAGGCAATCTTCGGGTCCAGCTTCATTAGGCTCTCCTTCACCCCAGTAATCGCCAGAAAAATTCTCCCCAGTAACCCATTCCCAACCTCCAGACGGCTCAGAATAAGTTGGGTGCTCCATATTATGAAAGCCCCCAATCCAATATGCTTGACCATCTAGTATATCAAAAACAATCTTTGCCTCTTCATCACTGGTTATTGTTGCAAGATGACCGCTGACTCCCTCATACGTTAATGTCTGAGCATGTGCTTCAGCCTCGTGCCAATTTAGTGTGGAGTAATCGGTGTAACCTGTGTCAAAAGTTGCTTCAAAGCTTCCTGCAGTTCCATTTGTAGCACTGTAGCCAAACCAATGTGGATTAACAATACGATCATCAACCCAAACATCAACATTCTTGGTACTAATATTAGTAAAAACTTCACCGTATCCTAAACTTACATGAAAGTTAGTCTCTTGACCTGTAAAATTCTCATCAGGCCACTCGAACTTTATTGTATGTTCACCAGGAGTATGAGTTAGGTTAGGAAAATCAATATGCATTCTTTGTCCTATCCATAGACGGTTATCTTGATCTGATGAATCACTCAATAAACTTGAAGTTGGACCTACACTCTCAAATTCCCAATTTGACCAAACTGCTTGAACTCCGTCAATTTCTAATGTAGGACCTCCATCTGTTAGTCTGTCCATTTCGTAATGATCTCTCATTATTTCATTTTCAATCACGTCAAGCTTCCAATACACATCTTCTTCACTTTCGATTGTCATGTTCACGTTATCTAATCTTAAAGGCATTATGCCCCTAGGTACACCATCGACTAGTGAATCCATGACAAAATTATCTCTAACCCAAGTAATCATGTCAATTGTCACGATATCACTTGCTGTAATTTCATAATCTAAAAATGCTTTAGCTTTACCGTCGTATGAGGCAGTCAAATTAGAAATATTATCTAAACCTTCTTCAGTATCTACTGTACCTTCAGCTATTTCATTTAAGACAGTAATAATATTTTGAGTGTACTCCTTATCGAGCATTGATATTTTATAACTTTTAATCATTAAATCTTTAAACTGCTGCGATTCTTCGGATGAATACTCCCGGCGCATGTATACTGAACCACTAAAGTCTGGGTAATATGATTCAGGATCGTCTCCCCAGTTAACCACTGGTGAGTAATACCTAACTTTAGGGTTTCCAGTTAAAACTTCAGTAGAATAACAATCTAAAATATCAACATAATCTTTGTATCCGCAAAATAAATCTGTCCAACCGCTACCGTAATTCTCATCATTCGGATCGGTAAAATTGAAAGATGATGCAGGTGCGGTCCTCCATGAAAAATATTCATCTCGTTCCTTCAAATAAATTATAGAACTGTTAGAAGAGTATACGTGCTCACTAAATGGCTGTGGATTATGGTAATATGTAGTGTTTTCATCGCTCAAACACCCGGCATCACCACCTAAACAAGTCAGGGTAATAGATTCTGGAAAATCAAAATCAAAGTGGCAATAGTTGTGAATTCTAAAGTCTGAATCGTTGATACACATTTCAATACGTTTAATTTCTAATTCGTGAATATGTAAATCGTATGATAAATACGGCTGATGTTCGTAGAAATCTTCGTCATATTCTGCGCTATTATTGACAGTGAAGAAAAATACTCCCGAAACCATCGACGCGGCTAAAAGTAAAGACACTAATGTTCTTGACATAATTGGGTTAGGCTTGCCTTATTTATAGAATGTTGCTCACCAAAGTATAATTAACCTAAGCCTGAGGTAGTAATCATGGTGCCTTGGTATCGCTCATATCTCATTCCATTCGGACTAGCTTTCATCGCTTTTCTGATAATAACTACAGGAGGGTGGATTCGTATTAATGATGCTGGAGAAAGCTGCCCAGATTGGCCTACATGCTTCGGTACTTGGGGTTTTGATGTTTCAGCAGATGAACAGGAAGAATGGTGGAATGAAAATCCTGACGAAATAGACTCTAGGGGTGGGACTCACAGATACACTACTTACCAAATTTTTACTGAGTGGGCGCATAGGGCATTGGTAGGAGTAATAGGCATTCTAGTTGCTTATAGTCATTATACTGCTTGGTCGTTAAGGGATAGTATCGGTACTAGAGTATACAAAATACATTTTGTATCTAGCATGTTCCTTATTATGCAAGCAGTTTTAGGTTACGTAACTGTTGATCTTGATAATGCGCCTTGGACCGTATCTTTACATCTTTTTATGGCTCTGATTTTTACTACTTCACTGATTACCGTTGGTTTTGTTTGGTGGCAAAATCAGGTTGGGCTACCAGATTACTTTAAAATTAGTAAAATCAGTACTAAATTAAAAAATTATATTTGGTATCTATCTCTAATTGTACTTATACAATTGATGATAGGGGCGTATCTTTCGACTAGTTATCATAGAGCAGCTTGTGATATTGGATTTTACAAAGGATGGCCTCTATGTCAAGGTTCTATATTGCCTACTCTCGAACAATTTGGTATTATTCTAAATTATGGACATAGATTATCTGCCATTATAGTAGGCTTTTTACTTCTGTATGTATGGAGAGAAATAAAGAGTGAACTAAAGAATTCAAACGTGGAGAAATTTCTGAGAATAGCCAGTTTCTTTTACTTTGGAAACATGCTTTTAGGTGGTTTGTATGTAGTCACCGCTGTAGATGGGGTGTTTCTAGGGTGGCTCTCCCTTCTACACTTACTTGTAGGGGCTTGTGTATTCTTATCATTAGCAACAACATATTTACTAATTAATTTAAGCGAATTCAAGGAAACAAATGTCTCAAACTAAACCGTCTCTACTGAAAATCTATTGGATTTTAATGAAACCAAGAGTTGTTTTCTTGTTACAGGTGACCGCACTTTGTGGAATTTTTACTTACGATTTTAGTAAGGGGTACGATGATGGAAGAAACTACATGGACAGTATTTGGACGTCCTTTGTTGTTTTACTTGGAGGGACAATGGCTAGTGGAGGTTCTATGGCTGTAAATATGTGGTACGAAAGGGATATTGACCCCTTGATGGAGAGAACTGAAAATAGGCCTATTCAATCTGGTTTTATATCTGCTGAACATGCATTGTTATTCGGAATTACAATATCTTGTGCAGGAGTTGCTCTTGTAACTTTACTAACTAATATTAATGCTGGAATGCTAACTGCTGCAAGCGCTTTGTTTTACACAGTAGTATATACAATGCTTCTCAAACGAAGGACTCCTCAGAATATTGTGATTGGAGGGTTAGCAGGTTCTACTCCCCCTGCAATAGGATGGGCTGCTGCTTCCAATAGTGTATTTGAGTTATTACCTTGGCTCATGGTATTGACAATCTTTCTTTGGACCCCTGCACATTTTTGGGCGTTAACACTGTCCAAGAGGCGCGATTATGGAGAAGCTGGAGTGCCAATGCTATCTGTTGTCAGCGGTGAAGATACAACAAGAAAATACATTCTACTTTATTGTATATGTTTAGTACTAAATTCGATCTCTATAATTGTTAATGGAAATACTGGATTAATATTTTTAATTTCAGGAATTAGCCTCTCAGTATACTTTGCATACCTTGCTCAAACATTAACAAAAACCAAATCCAAAGATGACGCTTGGAACTTATTTAAGTTTTCAAATATGTATCTTTTTACCTTCTTCATTTTACTTGTCTTTGACACCGCATATACCTTGTAATCGAACTTATCTTTAATAATGCCATTCTATATACAATGAGTACTTAGTTATAAAAGGAAAAAAATGTCCGTAATCAGTGACCTAGTTTACTTTGATAACCCAGCCATATGGGATAGCTTTGGTGGCACCAGCTCGGGAATTGGTGGACTAGTGTGGCAGATGTTCATTTGGTCTGTAATTGTTGGACTCTTAGTAATCACTTGGCTGATATACAACTTAATCTTTTTTAGACACAAAGAAGGTGATCCTGAGCCAAAGGATGCATTGAAAGCTGGGGTTTTTCCACATGAAAGAGGGGACGTCAAAATCGAATTGACATGGACTATAGCTCCACTTATTTTAGTAAGTTGGCTTACTTTCCTATCTCTAGCACCATTAGATTATATGTGGGACATACCTGATAACGAAGATGCAGATGTTACTGTTGAAGTCACTGCAGGATCATGGTATTGGGGATTTGAATATGCTAATGGCTATGAAAAGCCAGAAGAATTTACAAAGTGCTCTTCGAATATTAATTGCCTAGAAGTTCCTGCGAATAGTATTATTCGTTTTAACGTCACTTCGGTTGATAATTTACATGCTTTTTATCTTCCCGACATGGGAATTAAACAAGATGCAGTCCCTGGATTGAATACTGCTACTTGGGTTGATACCGGCATTGTGTCTGCTAGAGATGAACCTTACAGAATATACTGTACCGAATATTGCGGAAATAGCCATTCTCAAATGTTAGCTGAAATCTATGTAACTGAGGTTAATAGTGCTTAGAAGCAAATTAATGGGATTAGGAATCCTACTGAGTATTATTTTTGCTGTAACTGCCGTTCCCACTGGAGAAACAAATCCCGGAGGAATTAGCCCTAGTATAAGTACATTGGTTGAAGCAAATGGTTGTAGCTGTCACAACATAGGAGATGGAGATATGAATAATCCAAACTCAGCAGTTATTCTAAACCTAACAATGCCTTCTAATTTTACGGCAGGTGAAACTTACACCTTAACTCTGAATATTTCAGGAGGTCCAAATGACATTGCACCAATGGAAAATGGACCTAATATGGGAGGTTTTATGTTGAAAGTTTCAGCTGGCACTTTGACTCCAATTGATGATAACGTTTGGAAACCAGAAGATAGCAGTTACCTGACTCACACAGGTGGAGAAGAGGGTCAGAGTGGAGACGGAAATAACTTAAGAGAATGGATTTTTAATTGGACTGCACCAGATAGCGATTCTGTAGTTGCAGAATTCATGGTTTATGGAAATTCTGTTAACGGGAACGCGTACGAAGATAGTGGAGGGATGGGAAATAGTGGAGACTATTGGAATTCAGGAACATTCCTTCTAGCTGGTAAAAATGCTCAAATTACAGACGGAAGTGTAAACGGTGAACTTTCAGGGCCAAAGAAAGTAATCTACGGATTTGGTATTGTTTTCATCACTTTAGCAGTTGTAGTCATTGGAAACAGGATGGTCAACCAAGATGAATCATTCGAAGACGTAATGAAAAACTACTGGAAATGGATTTATCCGTGGCTTACAACTACAGATCACAAATATATCGGAACCCTTTACATTGTAACTGGATTTGCTTGGTTCTTTATTGGAGGAATTTTAGGTCTACTAATTAGATGGCAATTATATGAACCTCGTGTTGATGGCGATTTCTTAACTTATCAGGAATATAACTCTACATTTACAATGCATGGAACTACTATGATTTTCATGGCCGCCATGCCTATCATATTTGGATTTGCAAATTACTTGATTCCTCTTCAAATTGGCGCAAGAGATTTAGCATTCCCAAGATTAAATTCATTCGGTTATTGGCTACTTCCTACCGGAGGTATCGTATTGTATATGGGATACTTCACTGGAGGTGCTGGAGACGTAGGTTGGACTGGATATGCACCATATTCTTCAGGTGCTTCTGCTACAAGACCAGGTACTGATTTC
>Ga0208390_1000384_pt1 | contig 15747 bp, 10 predicted proteins | sample Knorr_S7_td_Surf_FD_185594 | JGI IMG/M metagenome (GOLD analysis project Ga0208390, IMG submission 185594) | Marine microbial communities from Southern Atlantic Ocean transect - Knorr_S7_td_SurfaceA_ad_6m_LV_A (SPAdes) (version 2) | ecosystem: Environmental > Aquatic > Marine > Oceanic | place...
AACAATTGATTTTTCAGAAACGAAATGATGTTTATTAAATCGGTTATGAACATAAGAATCAACTTCACTTGGCATGCCTAAATCAAGCGCCCAAAAGGGACCATCTAAAGTGTGACATGACCAATCGCCCAGTTTTCCACCACCAAAATCAAAAAAACCTCTCCAAGATCTAGGTGCAAAAATAGGGTTATAATCTCTGCTTTTTCTTGGTCCTAGCCACAAATCCCAGCTTAAATGAGAAGGAATTTCGTTCTTTGCAGGAGGAAAATTTTCAGGCATATCAAAATAATGGCCTTTACCAAAATTATAACCACCAATCCATGCATGAATTTCTTTAACTTCACCAAGTACACCTGCTTCATACCATTCTTTAATCTGACGAATACCATTAGTCGTATGACCTTGATTACCCATTTGAGAAACTATATTATAATAATTAGCAGCTTTTTTTAATGTTCTACATTCCCATACATTATTAGCTAATGGTTTCTCAATGTAAACATGTTTTCCAAGTTCCATGGCTATCATCGCTGGCGCAAAATGTGTGTGATCTGGTGTGCTTATAATTACAGCATCAATTTCTTTATGCATTTCATCAAACATAACTCTAAAGTCTGTGAATTTTTTAACTTCAGGATTAGCCTCTTTTATTAGCCCATAACCTTTTTTTGCAGTCATATCATCAACATCACACATAGCTACCAGATTTTCAGTCTCAAGAGCTGGATTCCAGTTTGCTCTTCCACGACCACCTATACCAATTGCAGCAATATTTAATTTACTATTAGTATTCTGACAACTTATTAAGCTTGGTGTAACTAATGTTGCTCCAGCAAGAATTGATGAAGACTTTAAAAAACTTCTTCTATTAAAATTATTCATTATTTAAAAATTTCTATATGTTGAACTCAAATATTTATTTGCCTCAGTCTCTCTAAATTTAGCATTTGAACTATCCCAATTTAAAGTTTTTCCAGGAAATCTCCCAGCAATTACGCCTAAAAGAATTGTCTCTGTTAGTTTTGCAGAGTAAGAAAAAGGTGCCGTACATTTATCTTTACCTAAGCATGCATCTATAAATTGATGATAATGTAAATGTGATTCCCCATCGTAATCTCTTACAGGGACCTTGCTAAGCTGATTATTTGTGACAAAAGTTGACACATCAAAATCTTTATATTCATCATTTTCTATAAACCTGGGTAATTCCATAAAGTGTGGTAAAAGAAGCTTTTTACCATTTTCACCTATAAACATTGCCCCTTGAAGAGGAAGCTTATCGTTATTAGGTAATTTTAAATCTTTATGTCTCCTAGGGGATCCTTTTCCATCTTCCCATATCCACTTTAATTTTTCAGTTGTATATTTAGTTCCAGGAAAATCATATTCAACGAAATTTTTTTCAGGAAAAGCATAGCTGTTGTACTTTCTGCACTTATTTTTTATGGTCAGTGGAACATCTAATTGTAAGGCATTGTAGGGTGTGTCAAAGATATGAACTCCCATATCTCCCAATGTACCACATCCAAAATCTTCTATTTTTCTCCACATTGCAGGATGATAAATTTTTTCTTTGTACGGTCTTAACTGTGCTGTTCCAAGCCACAAGTTCCAATCAAGATTTTGGGGAATATCATCAGCGCCAGTATGTTTGGGTCCATCATAGCCCCAATTCTTTGGAGACCATGCTCTTACTTTACTGACCTTACCTATTAAACCAGATTGAATCAGGAGCGTAGCTAATTTATAATCATAAAATGAGTGAACTTGAATGCCCATCTGAGTTATTAAGTTTTTTTCTTCCGCTAATCTTCTCATCTCCCTAGACTCTGAAACATAATTAGTAAGTGGCTTTTGACAATAAACATGTTTGTTGTTTTCCATTGCAAGAATTGAAGCTGGAGCATGTGTATGATCAGGTGCTGAAACAATCACAGCATCTATATCTTCAGACATTTCTTTAATTAAGACTCTGTAGTCCTTATATTTTTTTGCATCAGGAAAAAGTTTTCCAGCTTCTTCAAGTGCATTTGAGTCCACATCACATAGCGCTACTACTTGAACATTTTTATGACTTGCTGTATCCTTTAAATCAGATTTACCCATACCACCAACGCCTATATGTGCTGTTCTAATAAATTTTTTAGTAGTTTTAAAAAAATTAAAATTTGGTAAAAAAGGTAAGGTACTCAGCACAGATGTATTTTTTATAAATTTTCTTCTATCTAACATACTATAATTTTTTTATTCTTATGTTTCTAAACCAAATTGGTGTATCATGATCCTGTAAAGCAATGTATCCTTTTTTAAACTTTCCATAGTCAGTTTTGTCTCGAAATATTTCAGAATTTCTTTTTTTATTCCAATCATCTGAATCTTTAAAAAAAGATAAAATAATTTTTCCATTTAACCAATGCTCCACCTTATTATTATCGTGTATAATTCTGGAGCTATTCCATTGACCTGAAGGATTTAATTTTTTTGAAATATTAGGTTCATGCATTCCATAATTAGCCCCCGCTTTTTGCCAATTTTTGAGTTTAGCATTGTTAATCTCTTCCCATCCATCATCATCAAGAATTTGATATTCTGGAGAGATATTGTGAGGTGCATTATATCCTTCTTGAACATGGTAAAAAACTCCACTATTTCCTCCTTTCGGAAGTTTCCATTCTAGGTATAATTCAAAATTTTCAAATTGTTCTTTATAATAGATTATATCATTTCCTCCATCCCAATCTTTTTCAAGTTTTAATTCTGTATTAAAAGTTAATTCACCATTAATTACTTCCCATTTTTTTGGCAGTGTCTCTTTATTATATCCTCTCCAACCATCGGTTGTTTTTCCATCAAATATATAAATCCATTCAGAATCTTTTGATGAGTTACAACCAATAAAAATTATAATTATAAAAAATTTGATAATGTTAATCATTCTGTTCATAAGTAAGTTTTATTTTTTCAAACAATTTCAATTCAGCTATAAACTGCCAATCCATATTTAATGATTGATTTGCTGTGTGGTTGTGGTGATCCTGATCTAAATAATATGAATTTGGTTTGTTTATATTTCTTGTTTTTGAATACGTGTTTTCAAATTCAAATCTTAACTCAGAAAATTTATCTTCCAATTTTAGTAATTTAGATGATGAAACCATCCCTTTATCAAAATCATCAAATGTTAAAAAAGCATCATAACTAAACTTGGACAGTTTAGCTACTTGTTCATAAATATCAAGAGTATATTTATTTCTCAAGGTTTTTGTTTTTAGTTTACTAATTTGTTTTAATATGCTATTCAAGTTTGATGAATGTTTTTTAGCAATCTGAATTTTTTTTGAATATTTCTTTGACCACTCGCCTTTATTTTTATTCGTTGGAAGTGAAATTATATGCGAATTAATCGAATTTTTATTTTTGCTAATTTGATTTCTATGTTTCTCCTCTCTAACAAATAAATTAGCCCAATCACGAACTGGATTATCAAGTTTATCTATGAAATTATTTTTTTTAATAAATGGTGAGAAAAATCTATGGTTAAATTTGCTTTTTAATTTTTCTGTTTTTAAATCGTCTCCACTCCATGTATAATTAGCAAAAGCGTATATACCCCTTTTATATAATTCAAAATGAGGTGAGTCATCATCCCACAATGTTAGTAATAATCCATCTAAATTTTTATCTACTGAATTTAAAGCAAAAGACTTGATAGATTCTATATTACTGTAATCCTGAGGCATTAATATCCATCTGGTTTGACCAGCTGTTGCACCCATCACTTTTAAATTATTTTCTTTATACCAGTCAATGGTTTTAAGATTTCCCTCAGCCCATGGTGAAAAATAATTCCATCTCATGTAAATGCAGTTTTTTGGAAAATCATCAAGGAACTCTGTTAATTTATCCTCCTTGCTTATCCAAATGCTATCAACTTCTTGCTTATTAAGTTTAGTATTTCTTGTAACCATCCATACTCCACCATGCTTTAAATACATGTCATCCCAAAAAATTGGTATTCTATTATTTTGTTTTGCAAATTCTGAAACTTTATTTAGCCAAAGTAAGTTTAATTCAAAACCTTTTTTTCCATCTCTATCAATAACTTTAACTTCATCACCACCGACATGTAAGAATTGTCCAAAAGGTGTTGCCTCCATTGCATCTTTATAAAGATCAAATTGAATTTCATATGTTTCTGATTCAGTTGGATTAAAAGCCCAATCATCATCATTTACATCTCTTAATTTTTTGTATTTATCATGTTTTAAAATAAAAGATGCATGCCCCAGCCCTTGAATTAAAGGACTAATCTTAATATTCCTTTCATTTGCATATTCACTTAAGCTTCTCCACCAAGATATTGAATAACTATCTGGTGCAGCAATAGAAGGTCTTCTTTGATAGCCAAGTTTGTCTTCAAATTCTATGATAATTCCATTAATTTTTATTGATGATAATTGATCAATTAATTTAAAATAGTAATCCTTTTTTTCAGTGTGATGTTTAACATCAAGATGAATTGATCTATAGCTTAAGGATGGGTAGTCTTTTATTGAAACAATTGGTAATCCGATTGACTGGTCTTTTGAATCTTTAATTAGCTGCCTTAATGTATTAAATGAATAAAATAGACCTGCATAATCTTTTGCAATAATTTCAATATTTTCTTTATGGATATTTAAAAAATAACCTTCATTTTGAATATCTAAATCTGAGTTTATTATAAAAGAAACGTTATGATTTTTCTCTGTTCCCTCAGTTAAGTTTATTGATTTGTCAATTAAAACAGGTAGCTTGTGATTAGTTTTAGAGAAAAATACAAATTTAGAGTTGTGATTAAAATTCGATGATTTACCATTATAGTTAATGTGTTTAACCGTGGGAAGTAAAACAAATTTTTCTGAAATTTTTAGATCTTTACACGAACTAAAAATTAATAAAATAGCAATTACATTAATTATTTGCTTCATTAGTTATTGATCTTTAAAAGTTAGTAAATATTCAAATAAAAAAAAATGTGAATTTATTTCTAAAGTATAATTATTATTTTAGAAAGTAATTAAATAAAAAAAATGAAAAAAGTCTTTAAGTGTATTTTTACATTATTGTTAATCAACTCTATTTCTGGTCAAGAAATTATTAAACTTGATCAAAGTGATGCTGAATTATACTCTGGACATCTTTTTAGAGTTTATGAATTTCAATCTAAACATGTAAAATCAAGAAATGTTGATATTTGGGTTCCTCAAGATTATAATAATAAAAAAAAATACTCTGTTATATTTATGCATGATGGTGGTTCGCTTTTTGGAAAAAAAAGTACAGGTTGGGGTTCAAAATTGAAAGCTGATCAAGTAGCTGCTCAATTATTAGATCAAAATAAAGTAAAAGATTTTATTATAGTTGGAATTTATAATACGGCTATGACACGATGGAATGAATATTTTCCAGCAAAATCATTTAATTATTTAGAAAAAAGTTTTAAAGATTCATTAGTAAAATATTATGAAAACCGAAATGATATTACTAGTCTAATCGCAGATGACTATCTAAAATTTATCGTTTATGAGCTCAAACCATTTATTGATAAAAATTTTAGTGTAAATGTGGAAGCTAAAGAAACTTATATTTCAGGCTCAAGTATGGGAGGGCTAATTTCAATGTATGCAATATTTGAATATCCTGAAATTTTTTCAAGGGCAGCCTGCATATCAACTCATTGGGTAGGTATTGGCAGAAATAAAAATGGTGAGTACGATAAGCGTATTCCATTTTCTATTTTTGATTATATGAAAAATAATGTTCCTAGCCCTAAAAATCATCGTATTTGGTTTGATTATGGTGACGCAAAAGGAGATTTAGATAGCTATTATGTAGATTATGCTGCTTATGTTGATACCATTTTTATTGATAGTGGATATAGTAATAAAAACTTCAGGAATATTAGATTCCGTGGAGAAAAACATAATGAAGTATCCTGGAATAAAAGACTAGATCAAATTTTTGAATTTTTATTAAACCCATAGACTATAAATTAAAAAACCCCAACAAGTCGCTGAGGTTTTAGTGATCGCGGCACGATTCGAACGTGCGACCGTCTGCTTAGAAGGCAGATGCTCTATCCAGCTGAGCTACGCGACCATTCACAGTTGGCAAATTTAATTAAATATAAGTTCTTCACAATTTTTTTTGATTAGTATGTTGAATTAAGCTAAGTTTGATTATGCACAGCACTCTTTTAAATTTTTTTATTTATATAATTTCATCATTATTTTTAAATGAAATCGATTTAAAAAATCAACCTAATATCATTTATTATATATCCGATGATAAAGACCAAATAGATCATAATATATATGGAAATAGTTTAGTTCCATCTGACCCTATAAATAGACTAGCAAGTGAGGGAATGAAATTCAATAATGCGTACACTTCTCAAGCAATATGTTCTCCAAGTCGTTCTCAAATATTCACTGGTTTGTATCCTATAAAAAACGGTTGTTACGCTAATCACTTACCCGTAAAAAAAGATATTATTGATGTTAATGATTATTTACAATCTGTTGGATATGAAGTTGTTTTAGCTGGTAAAAGCCATGTTAACCCTAGTTCAGTTTTTAACTGGACTCATTATTTCAAAAATGAAGGCAAACTATTACCAATGGATAAAATTAAGCACTACATAAAAAATGCAAAAAAACCATTCTGTATGTTCATTACATCAGACTATCCACACGGTCCATTTCCGACAAATACTCAATTTAGTGATGAGGATATTTATCAAAACCCATATTTAAATAGGTCACGATTACCAAACGAAAAAGGTTACTATCAAAATATTTTATATGACAATAATCAGCTTGAAGAAGTTATAAACTTTTTAGATGAAACCAATCTAAGTGATAATACAATTTTTATTTATGCCTCTGATGGTGGTTTAAGAGGGAAATGGTCAGTAAAAGAGTCTGGTTTAAAAATTCCTTTGATAGTTAGATGGCCTAATGTCGTAAAACCTGGAACTACGAGTAATGATTTAATTAATCTTGTTGATATTTTACCAACAATTATTGAATCAACTGGAAATAAAATTCCAAAAAATTTAGATGGCTACAGTTTTTTAAATAATTTGAAAGGTGAAAAAGGTAAAAGAAAATTTACTTATGGGATTTCTACGCGACAAAATGTGAGAAATGCAAAAGTATTCCCATCTAGATCTGTAAGAAATGAAAGATTTAAATATATTATTAATTACAACTCAATTGATGTTTACAAGAATAATTTCACAGAAAACTCTATAAAAAACCAGTTTATTAGAATGGGAGCAGAGGCTTTTAGAAATGTTCCATTTGAGGAATTTTATGATTTACAAAACGATCCTTACGAAATGAAAAATTTAATTCATAATAAAAAATATAAAAACCAGATAAATAAATTAAAAAAACAGTTGAAAAAATGGATGACTTCTCAAAGTGATTTTCTCCTTGAAACTGAAATTCCATTTTTAAAACCAACACTACATCCACTTGATAAAGAATCTCAATGGACTAAAGTTCCAAGTCACTTGATAAATAAACTTACAAAAAAAGATTATTTGACTTCTCACTATTGAAGCGAAAATGTTTTCGAATATTTTTGGATGTTTATCAATTTAAATATAATTTCTTTTTTAATTGTTTAATCCTCAAGCGAAAACGTTTTAAATTTATAAATTATCAATTATTTATTCATATATTGAGAAATTAATAACAATAACTAATTAAAAAATGAGGAAAATTTTATTTATTTTTTTAATATTTCCATTCTTCATACATTCTCAGTCAAAAAACATAAGTGGTACTGTAAGTGATGAAAATGGTACACCTTTACCTGGCGCAACAGTTCAGCTTAAAGGCTCTGGTTCAGTTGGTGCTATTACAGATTTTGATGGAAATTTTTCTCTATCGATAGCTAATGATTCATCTAACATACTTGTAATATCATATATTGGATATGTAAATTTGGAAGTTGATGTAAGTAATCAACTTTCAATTAATGTTAACCTTCAACCAGACACTGAGGCTTTAGAAGAAGTAGTTGTAGTTGGCTATGGTACTGTTTTAAAACGAGATTTAACTGGCGCTGTTAGCTCAGTTGTAGTAGATGATGAAGTTTCAAGACAATCTGCAACAGTTGATCAGCTTTTACAAGGTAGAGCAGCTGGAGTTCAAGTAACCCAAAATTCTGCAAACCCAAATTCTGGAGTTAGTGTACGTATAAGGGGAACAAATAGTTTGAGAGGTAATAATGAACCATTATATGTCATCGATGGTGTAATTATTTCATCAGCTGGTGAGGATGTAATTCCTACTGGATCTGGAAATACTGGCCAAGAAGCGCAAAGTGGTTTAAATGGTTTAAACCCTAGAGATATAGAAAGAATCGAGGTTCTTAAAGATGCTTCAGCTACTGCAATTTATGGATCTAGAGGGGCTAATGGTGTTGTTCTAATCACAACAAAGAGCGGTGGTGATGAGGAAAAAGGTAAAATTAATGCATATGTAACTACGACAGTTAGAGATATCACTAATACTTATGACATGTTGGATGGACCTGGATATGCTATGTATCAAAACTCTATTAGAGCAAGTGCTGGTGAATCTGACCGTTATGTAATCAATGGTGATCAGGTTTTTTCATTTATTTACGATCAGTCTGGTAATCAAACTGCCACAGTAGATTCAACACCAAATCAAGTTCACGATTGGCAAGAAGAAATTTATGACACAGGTGTTAGTACTAATTTTGGTGTTTCATTTTCTGGTGGAAATGAAAAAGGTGATTATTATCTTTCGGCTGGATTCAATGACTTAAATGGGTTAATTGAAAGTTCAAGCTTTAAGACACAAGATATAAGATTAAATCTTAATTATGACTTAAATGATAGAGTGAGAATTGAGGCTCGACTTAGTTCTTTTTTTAGTAAATCAAATTTTGCTGAAGGTGGAGATTTAATTGGTGGAGATCAAAGTTTTACTCAGCAAACATTAACATATAATCCAATCATACCAAATGATGCTGATAATATTGAGGATTTTGTTGATGGTCAAACAATCTCAAACCCTTATTCGTGGATAAACGATTTTACTGATGAATCCAGAGAAAATAGATTGATAGCTTCACTTGCAATTAAATATAAATTTAATACACCTGGTTTACAATATGAGTTTAAAGTTGGAGGTAATCTAAGAGATAAAGATAGAAGTAGGTTTTATGGATTAACAACATGGCAAGGAGCTAATGCAAATGGTATGTTACAAAAAATGAAATTAAATGCTCTAACTTATCAAGTGAATAACTTCTTGAGATACAATAGAAATATAAATAAGAATCATAGAGTAAATGCTGCATTGGGTGTGACATATGATGTTAGAGACGTTGAAAGCAGTGTTTATGCAGTAGAAGATTTTGTAACAGCACAGCTTGGAACTGCTCAACCTTTTTTAGGTCAAGTTATATCAACTCCGCTACTTTTAAGAGCTTCAGATCAACAACTTTTTTCTGTTCTAGGTAGAGTAAATTATACATTTAAAAATAAATATACCTTAACAACTAGTTTTAGAAGAGATGGTGTTTCTAAATTTGCGGAGGATAACAAATACGGTGTATTTCCTTCTTTCGCATTTGCTTGGAGAGCTGGAAGTGAAAAGTTTATAAGGGATCTAGATCTTTTTTCAAGTTTAAAAGTGAGAGCTGGTTGGGGTGCAATTGGTAATCATGGAATTGGTCCTTACGGTACCTTATCTAATTATGGTGCTTCGTCTAGTTTATATGGTACAAGTACTAATGGAACAACAGTACCATTAATACTTGCCAACATCGCAAATCCTGACCTCACCTGGGAGTCAACAGAACAATTGAATTTTGGTATTGATTTCGGATTTAGTAATGGTAGAGTTTCAGGAACAATAGATCTTTATGAAAAAACAACTAAAGATCTTTTACAGCAAAGTCCAATTCCTACATCATCAGGATTCAGTAGTATTCTTATAAACAGAGGATCTTTGGAAAACAAAGGTTTGGAAATTGGACTAGATTTAGCTTTAGTTGATAGCGGTGATTTTACATTAAATATTGGAGGTAATATTGCATTTAATAAGACTGAAATTCAAAATTTAGGTTTATCACCAGGCAATGTTCTAGTAGACAATGGAGATGGTACTTATTCGAATGAAAAAAGAGCTCATTACTTTGGTAGACAACCAAGTAGAGGAAATAGTATAAAGTTCCCTGTTAACATATTTATGGAAGGAGAAGAGGTTGCTTTATTTTATGGATGGAAAACTGATGGTATTTTTCAGACCGGAGATCAAATGTACACCATAAATGGTGCTATGTCTCAACCAGGTGATATCAAAGTTTTAGATTTAAATGGCGATGGTCAAGTTAATTTAGATGACAGAACTGTTATTGGTAATCCAAACCCTGATTTTATATATGGAATTAATTTAGATTTTTCATATAAAGCGTTATCTATAAGTGCTTTATTCAATGGGGTAAGTGGTAATGAAATTGTAAATGGAAATTTATATAGAATGGGATGGGCTGAAGGTACTTACAGAAATGTTTTAAGTGAAGCTTATCATAATAGATGGACAGAAAGTAATCCCACTAATGACTATCCTAGACTTGGTTATTCATCAAATTTATTTGGAGCTTTGATGGATAGAGTTATTGAAGACGGGACATATCTTAGGTTAAATAATATTACTGTAAGTTACGATGTTCCAACAGACTCAGTAAGTTTTATTGAATCAGCTAATGTGTATGTTACTGGACAAAATTTATTTACATGGACTGACTATTCAGGATATGATCCAGAAATTACTACATTTTTGTACGATGGTTTAATTCAAGGAACAGACTGGAATAACAAACCAAATTCACAGTCGTTTTTAGTCGGTATAAATTTAAATTTCTAATAAAACATGAAAAATTTAATTAATAAAAAAGAAATAATGAAATATTTTAAATATTTAATATTAGCGTTGCCTATTTTATTTATAATGGGTTGCGATCTAGATGAGGAACCACCTTTTTTAGATGAAACTATTTACACTAACGCACAAAGTGCTCAGGCAGCTAGAGATGGTATTTATCAATCACTAACAACTTATAATACTCAGGAAAGAAGGTTGTTTATCACTAACCTATACTCTGGCCTAATGTTTACTGGAAAAGGTGGAAATAGAGTAAATACACGTGATATGTCAACATTGGTTTCTCTAAAACCTGGATATCATATGGACGCAGATTGGCTATGGACAGGATTATATCAAACTATTGCTAGATGTAATGGAGCAATTTCCAATATTAATACTACTGCTTCTCCATCAAGTAATGATGAGGTAGTTTTTAATGATGTAGCTGGACACGCATATTTTGTAAGAGCTTGGAGTTATTTTGAGTTAGTTAATTTATTTGGAGATGTCCCTCTTTGGTTAGATTTACCTTCCTCCGATAACACTAATAAAGCACTTTCTTCAAAATCTGATGTTGTTCAACAAATAATTTCAGATGCATCAACTGCTGCTTCAATGCTTAATGGCAATGCTGGTATTGGTTATCCAAAAGCTCATGCAGCAAATATGCTTTTAGCAAAAGTCTACATGACAATAGCTACCAATAATGATTTACAAGTAGATGGAAGTTCGATGGATTATTGGAACTTAGCTAATCAGGCAGCACAATCAGCTTACGGTCACTATTCATTAGTTAATGACTTTGGAAGTTTATTTACAGTGCAGGGTGAAAACTCCACTGAATCCATGTTTGAATTACAAATTTCACAGGATGCAACTAATTCGCAAATGGGTAGAAATTTTACACCATGGAAATATAAGGCAGGTATGCATTTTGGATGGTTTAGAGTGAGTGCTTTTCAGCACGATAAGCATTTAAAAGCTTATGGTGGGAATACAACTTGGAATGCTAATAATTTAAGTACATACCCTGATAGTCGTTACAAAGCAACTTATTTGTCTCAATATCAAAGAGCTGATAGAACACCTCCAGCTGGACTTGTTAGGGTTTACCCACATAATCCAACTAGAGGAAGATTTGCTATTGCACATCCATACTTATTTAAATGGGCAGAAAAAGACAAAACTCATAATAACCAATTCAATAGTCAAAATATTGTAGTATATAGATATGCTGAATTGTTGTTGATGCTTGCAGAAATATCTAATGAGCTAGGTAATGGTCAACAGATGACTTATTTACAACCTGTTTTAGATAGAGCAGGTGTGACTGCTAGACCACAATTTTCACAAGGTCAATCTGCATTTAGGGATGCAATTATGGATGAATATAAATTTGAACTTATTGGTGAGGGTCATGATTCATGGCATGTAAGAAGGAGAGGAGTACAGTATTTTATTGATAAAACACTTAGTCCACATAATAATTCATTCGGAAAAAGAGTTGGTGTTGGTTGGAAAAGGTATGCTAAAAACTTAGAAGTGGAGTTTTCTACAGATCCTAATCAAATAATGCAAATGCCTATTCCAATAAGCGAAGTAAATACTAATGAATTGATTAATTAAATGAAAAAGTTTTTATTAGTAACAACCTTCTTAATTCCTTTTATTGCGTTTTCACAAAATGCGACAAAATCTCAAGAAAAACGTTCTGATATGATAACCAGTTATGTTATTGATAAATTAGAGCTGAGTGATGAAGATGCTAAATTTTACAAAAAAGTTCACTTAGCTCAAATTGTTGATAATGCAATTAATGTTCGTGAGAGCAATGCCTCAACAGCTGAAGAGAAAAGATTGATATACAGAAAGGGATACGAAAGTATTAGAAATAAGTTGGTAAAAAAGTTTGGAAATAAAAAAGCTCAATTAATTTTAAAAGCTTCAAATGAAGCAAGAAATAAATAGTTTATAAACTTTAGAAAAAAGGAGGATTATTTCCTCCTTTTTTTTCTTTAACACATCTATAAATTTTAATTTATGATAAATATGAGATTTAAGTATTTATTGTTTTTCTCAGTTAATTTTCTATTATTTTCAAATTTTTCTCAAGAACAAAAGCAAAATATTTTATTCATTGGTGTTGACGATTTAAGACCATTATTAAATTCATATGGTCACAAACAGATGCATACTCCTAACTTAGATAAATTAGCTTCGGAAAGCATACAATTTAATCAAGCTTACGTTAACATAGCTGTGTGTGGTGCTAGCAGGGCGAGCATTTTAACTGGTATAAGAGGAAGTTTTACGAGATTTGACTCTTATACTTCAAGAGCTGATAAGGATGTTCCACAAGCAACTACATTAGCACAAATTTTTAAAAAGAATGGTTACAAAACCGCATCAATAGGAAAAATATCTCATTTTGCTGATGATTCAAAAAGTGATTGGGATGATTTTTACAATTTTAGAAATGGTTCAGATTATAAAAATCCAATATCTGTAAAAAGGCAAAAAGAAATCAAAAAATTAAGACCTGATGGAAAGTTTGCTGGTCCACCTTTTGAATATTCTGATGTTTCCGATGATGATTATAATGATGGAAAATTAACTAATGTTGCTATAAATCAATTAAAAAAATACAAGAAATCAAAGGATCCTTTTTTTCTAGCTGTAGGTTATATTTTACCTCATCTTCCCTTTATTCAACCAAAAAAATATGGTGATTTATATGAGTTCGACGATTTAGTTTTTTCTAAACAAAAAACCGTCCCAGTTAATTCACCAAAAAGAGCTATAGCTCACGATTGGCTTGAACTTAGGAATTGGTATATAGATATCCCTCAATCTGGTCCTGTTAGTTTAAAAATGGAAGAAGATTTAATCAAATCATATTATGCAACAATTACTTATTTAGACACATTAATTGGAAAACTTTTAAAATCTCTTGATGATCTAGAGTTAAGAAAAAATACTACAATTGTATTTTGGAGTGATCATGGTTTTTTTCTAGGTGAACATGGTTTTTGGTGTAAACATCACACTTTTCAAGAAGCAATACATGTTCCATTACTTGTTTCATCACCAAATATGGAACAAGGGTTTCAAACTAATACAATGGTCGAATATGTAGATTTATATCCAACAATTTGTGAAATTGCTGGAATAAAACCACCAAATTATATTCACGGTAAAAGTTTTGTGCCTGTTTTAAGAAATCCTAATTTGGAACATAAAAAAGAAATTTATAGTAGATATCAAACTTTAGAGGTTGTACAAGACAACAAGTTTTCATATCATGAGGTTTTACAGCATGAAACAGGAAAAGTGTTATACAATATGTTGTTTGATATGGAAAATGATAAAAAACAGTATTATAATATTTCAAAAAAACCTGAATTCAAAAACTTAGTTGATTTATATTCAAAAAAATTAAAAAAAATGAGAGATTTCTCTAACAAACCAATAGTAATAAAATGAAAAAAATTATTTTTTTAACTCTTCTTTTTACAACTGTTATATACAGTCAAAAAAAATTTAAAGACCAACCACTTGTCAGTGAAATATTTACTGCTGATCCTTCAGCACATATTTTTAATGGGAAAATCTATATATATCCCTCTCATGATATTTTTTTAGAAAATCCACCAATTGATGATTGTGGTGGAAAATACGCTATGAGAGATTATAGAGTACTATCAATGGACTACATTGGTGGACCTGTAACCATTCATGATGTTGCATTAGATCTAGATGATGTTCCATGGGCCAAAAGACAATTTTGGGCACCTGATGCTGCTGAAAAAAATGGTAAGTTTTATTTATACTTCCCAACTAAAGATAGTCAGGATATTTTTAAAATTGGAGCTGCAGTTTCGGATAAACCTGAAGGTCCTTTTATTCCACAAAAAAAACCTATAGTAGGAAGTTATAGTATGGATCCAAGTGTTTTTAAAGATGATGACGGTTCATATTACATGTACTTTGGTGGTATTTGGGGTGGTCAATTACAACGATGGGATGAGAATAATAAATATTCACCCGGAATATGCGGTAAGGAATTGTTGGATAGTGGTATTCCTGATGGGCCTGCAATTTCACCAAGAATTGCAAAAATGTCTGATGATATGATTAGTTTTGCTGAAGATCCAAAGCCAGTCAGAATTATTGATAAAAACGGTAATCCAATATTGACCAAAGATCATGAAAGAAGATTTTTTGAAGCAGCATGGGTTCATAAAATTGATGAAACATATTACTTGAGTTACAGCACAGGAAATACACATTTAATTGTTTATGCAACAAGCAATAACCCATATGGTCCTTTTGTTTACCAGGGTGTTATTAATAATCCCGTTGATGGTTGGACAAATCATCATTCAACACTAAAGGTTGGTGAACAATGGTACCTATTTTATCACGACACCCAAATATCCGGACAGGACCATCTAAGAAATGTTAAATATTCAGAAATGTTTCATAATGATGATGGTACAATTAAAACTATTAATACAATTATTAATTAAGTATGTACAATATTGGTTATGATTTAGGAAGCTCATCGCTGAAGATTGCTTTAACTGATGCAAAATCGGGTGAAAAAGTTTTTCTTGTTCAAGAACCAAATAATGAAATGGATATTATTTCCAAGCAAAATAACTGGGCTGAACAAGATCCAAATTTTTGGTGGGAATGTTTTTGCAAGGGAACAAAAAGAATAATTACAGAATCAAAAGTAAAACCATCAGATATAAAATCAATTGGTATTTCTTATCAAATGCATGGA
>Ga0208390_1000386_pt1 | contig 15703 bp, 16 predicted proteins | sample Knorr_S7_td_Surf_FD_185594 | JGI IMG/M metagenome (GOLD analysis project Ga0208390, IMG submission 185594) | Marine microbial communities from Southern Atlantic Ocean transect - Knorr_S7_td_SurfaceA_ad_6m_LV_A (SPAdes) (version 2) | ecosystem: Environmental > Aquatic > Marine > Oceanic | place...
AAGTAATTTCCTAAATGTAAATTTCCTGTTGGTTGAACTCCAGAAAATACTAATTTTTTTTTACTCATTTAATTTGCTTTATAATTCCTAATTTTTAATAAACCTAACAAATTACAAGATAACAAATAAACAATTCCTGCGAAACCTATAATAATAAATAAGTAAATTGACTTATAATTGTAATCGTAATCGAGATAACTAGCATATTTTTCGAGAGTGAGTAGTAATACTAATGACATAATTATTGTAGAAATTACAATTTTTAAAATATTTAAAAATAATTCCTTTTGTAATACTAAAAAGCTATTTTTTTTGAGTAAAAATAAATAAATAAAAACTCCTATCCACGTTGATATAGATGTAGCTATTGGAATGATAATAAATCCTAAAGAATTGAAGAAGCTTAAACTTATAATAACATTTAAAAAAACAATAAATGAGGAAATATAAAAAGGAATTTTTGTATTGTCCCTTGCAAAGAAAAAGTTAGCTAAGATTTTAATCAATGCAAAAGCTACAATACCATAACCAAAAAACATTAAAGCTGTTGAGGTTATTTTAACATCTTTTGAGCTAAAAGAACCATATCCAAATAGTCCGTTTATTATTTCTTGAGAAGTAATTATTAAACCTAAACTAGCTGGTAGAGAAAGTAATATAGATAGCATTAATGATTTATTTTGAAGATCGCTAACTTTTTTAAAATTTTTTGTTTTAAATGCTTTTGAAAGAACTGGTAAAGAAACAGTGCCCACAGCTATACCCGCTACAGCTAAGTTTATTTGATAAACTCTATCCGCATAATATAAGTATGAAACTGCACCAGACTGAAATGAGGCAATAATAGTCCCCACTAAAATATTTATTTGAGTAACTCCAGAAGAAAAAATACTCGGAATTAATTTTTTAAAAAAAAATTTCACTTTCCCAGTAAGTTTATAATTAAATCTTACTTTTGGTTTATAAAATTTAGTGGTCATATAGATTAAGAAAATTAATTGAACTATACCCGCTATAGTAACTCCAAAGGATAAAAACTTTGCTATATTTAAATTTTGAAAATATGAAATTACAATACTAAAAATTAATACTAAATTTAAAATAATGGGTGCAGCAGCAGCTGCAGCAAATTTATTGTTAGAATTAAGTATTCCAGAAAAAAAAGATGATAAACTTACAAATAATAGAAAAGGGAAAGTTATCCTCGTTAATTCTACGGCCAGATTAAATTTTATTTCATCAGTTATAAATCCTGGTGCAATCAAGTAAACTAAGTATGGTGTAAATATCTCTGCTAATGTTACAATAAAAGTTAAAATTAGAAGCAATAAGCCAAATATGTCATCCGCAAAATTTTTTCCTTTTGTTTCACTTTCTATTTTTGCGGCTGTGTAACTGGGAATAAATGCTGCATTGAAGGTTCCTTCAGCAAATAGACGTCTGAAGGTATTAGGAAGCCTAAATGCAACGAAAAAAGCGTCAGCAAAGATTGATGCTCCTAGAAAAAAAGCTATCAAAATATCTCTAAGGTAGCCTAAAATTCTGCTGATTAGTGTATAAAAACTAAATATTGAGGTTGAAGAAAGCAGGTTCATAAATAATCTAAATTAGGCCATAAATTTATAGTGAATTAAATTTCTTTATATTACATACTCATAAGGATAAATGCCAAAAAAAACAGAAATTGATCATTATTCAGACAAAGAAGCACTTGATTTTCATATAAAAGGAAAGTCAGGCAAAATTGAGATAAATTCTAGCAAACCACTTACTACTAAAAGAGATCTTTCACTTGCATATTCTCCGGGAGTAGCTGCTCCAGTTAAAGAAATTGCTAAAAACCCTGAACTTGCTTATGACTACACAAGCAAAGGAAACCTAGTAGCTGTTATAAGTAATGGATCTGCAATTTTAGGACTAGGAAATCTTGGAGCATTAGCATCAAAACCGGTTATGGAAGGTAAATCAGTTTTATTCAAACGATTTGCAGATATTGACTCTATCGATATAGAAATAAATAACAAAGATCCTCAGGCTGTAATCGAAACCATCAACAATATTGGAGGAACTTTTGGTGGAATAAACCTAGAGGACATTGCAGCACCAGATTGTTTTATAATCGAACAAAAATTAAAAGAACTTTTGGACATTCCGATATTCCACGACGATCAGCATGGCACTGCAATAATAACAACAGCTGCTTTGATAAATGCTTTAGATATATCAAAAAAACAAATTGATAATGTAAAAGTAGTAATTAATGGTGCAGGCGCATCAGCTCAGGCATGCGCTAATCTTTTTAAAAGTACTGGCGTAAAAAATAACAATATAATAATGTGTGATAGCAAAGGTGTAATTTTCAAAGGGCGACCTAATCTTGATCAATTTAAATCTGCTCATGCAATAGATACAAAATATAGATCTTTAGAAGAAGCTATGGTTGGAGCAGATGTTTTTTTAGGTTTATCTGCTAAAGATGTAGTATCAAAAAAAATGATCAAATCCATGGCAGACAATCCAATTGTTTTTGCTTGTGCCAATCCAGATCCCGAGATCAAACCAGAGCTAATTCAAGAGGTAAGGTCGGACGCTATTATTGCTACAGGAAGGTCTGATTATCCAAATCAAGTAAACAACTTAATTGGATTTCCTTATATTTTTAGAGGAGCGCTAGATGTAAGAGCAAAAGAAATTAATGAAGATATGAAAGTGGCTGCTGCAAATGCAATAGCTCTTTTAGCCAGAGAGAATGTTCCCGACGAGGTTGTTTCAGCTTATGGTGGCGACAGACCAAGATACGGTAAAGATTATATTATACCGTCAACATTTGATCCAAGATTAATAAGCGTTATACCTGCGGCGGTCGCAGACGCCGCAATGAAAAGTGGAGTTGCTAGAAAAAATATTAAGGATATCGAAATTTATAAAGATCAGCTTACAAATAGACTTGATCCAACAATGTCTTTAATGCAAGGGATAAATGCAAAAGTTCGGAAAAATCCAAAAAGAGTTATTTTTGCCGAAGGAGAAGATGAAAACATGCTTAAAGCAGCTATTGAGTTTGGAAGAAACAAATTAGGAACTCCAATTTTAATAGGAGCAGAAAAAAGAATTAAAGAGCAATTAAACAACATTGGTTTAGATAAAAATTATAAAATCGAAATAGTCAACTCTACTAATAAAGAAAAAAGGGAAAAATATGTAAAGCATCTTTATAAAAGATTACAAAGGGAAGGTCAGTTAGAACGTGATGTGGATCGTCTTGTTCGAAATGATCGAATTGCCTGGGGTGCTTCAATGATAGCTTGTAAAGATGCTGATGCTATGGTCACTGGTAATATAAGACATTATGCAGCATCAATAGAAAAATTAAAAAAAGTCACAGATCCACGACCAGGAGAGGAAATATTTGGAATGACAATGATTACTCTTAAAGGAAAAACTATTTTGGTAGCTGATACTAATGTTCAGGATTTTCCCTCTGCTGAAAGGTTAGTGAAAGTTTCAAAATCATGTGTAAGAGTTGCCAGACTTTTTGGATTCGATCCTAAAGTAGCTTTTTTATCTCACTCAACATTTGGTAAGCCGATTTCAAAAAATACTAAACATGTTAGAGACGCTATAGAATTGCTCAAAAAAGAAAAAGTAGATTTTGATTTTGATGGGGAAATGCAGCCCGACGTCGCTTTAAATCCTGTTTATCAAGAGATTTATCCATTTTCCAAAATAGTTGGTAATGCAAATATTTTAATTATGCCCGCACTACACAGCGCAGCCATTTCCACGAAATTGATGAAGGTTTTTGGAGGTGGTAAATTAATTGGTCCTTTATTGATTGGACTGGGCTCTCCAATAGAAGTTGCTCCGTTAAGAGCAAGCACTTCGGAAATTTTGAATTTAGCTTCTATAGCTGCTTATTCATCTGATGTGATTGATTATTCGACTTAATTAAAGTTTGTTTCTACTCAATTCAGTCGCAAGATATATCGATGGATATATGTTATTTACATCATAAATCTTATTTGCCTCATTAATTACTTCTTTTCTCTCGTCAGCAGTCATAGCAATTCCAAAAATATAAATGTTCTTATTTATTGTTTCTAAGGTATAATTTCTTGCTTTTGTCTTCTTATTCAATATCAGTGAAGTTCTCAACTGGCTGGTTATCAAAATGTCTTTAGCCGTTGCTTTAAAATTAGTTTGATCTTTAATGATTATTGCATTTTTTACTGATCTAACTCCTTTTGTTTCCCAGGCCATCTTTGTAATCTTTATTTTTTCCTCTGGTTCATCAACTTTACCTGATAAGAAAATATTTCCATCTCTTACTTCAGATTTGATTGATAGAAAATATTTCTTATCAGCTAGAGCCAATCTAGCTGACAAATTTTTTTGCATAATCGTGTCATCGATTTGCATTCCGATAGTTCTTGGATCAAAGGTGATATCAACTCCAGCGCCAAACCTTCCTAAGGTCGTTGAACAAGCCGTAATCAGTAATATCACTAAAATACTAAAAAATTTTTTCATTCTTTAAACTTAAGCATAATTTATATATGGCTTTTTTGTTCAATTTTTCTTTTGCAAAAATTAGATCAACAGTGTCTTTTAAAGAATACTTCTTAAGATATTTTTTTGCTAAAAAAATTACATTTTTTTCGTTTATATTAATTTTTTTAATACTGCTTTCTGAAATAACCAAAGTTAACTCGCCTTTCAGCTTGTAATTAAGCACATTAAGTTTATCTATATCTTCTCTGAAAAAGGCTTCGTGAATTTTCGTCATTTCTTTTGCAATTAACAATTTTCTTCCAGCATAATAATCTTTAATTTTTTTTAAATAAAAGTTTATTTTTATTGCTGGTATAAAGAAAATCTGTGTATAAGTTTGCTTTGAAAGAGCAGAAAAGACCTTATCTAGCTCATTAATTGTTTTTGGCAAAAAACCGTAAAATATAAATTTATCATCAAAACCCGATGCACTCAGTGCAGAAGTTATAGAGGAAACTCCAGGTATTGGTATAATCTTAATTTTATTTTCTACGCAAGCATTTAAAAGTACTTTTCCAGGATCAGATAGCAATGGCGTTCCTGCATCTGATATCAAAGACAAAATTTTGCCCCTATTAATGTGGCTTAATACACTGCTTATGTTTTTTTTTTCATTAAACTTATGATAAGAAATCAGCTTTTTTTTTATTTTAAGATGATTTAGTAATTTTAAAGAATGACGTGTGTCTTCGCAAAGGATGAAATCTGAATTTTTTAATACATCAATGGCTCGTAATGTTATATCGTCAAGGTTTCCAATAGGTGTTGAAACAATATATAAGCTATTAGTAGAAAAGTTCATAATATGAAAAAAATAATTTATATTTTCCTATATTACATAATATTATTTATTAATTCTAATCTTTTAAGTGACGAAAAAAATAACATACTCAAAGTAGGTCTCTTGGCTCCTTTAAGCGGTGAATATAAAGAGTTGGGAAACTCTTTAGTGTACTCTCTTCAATTAGCGCTTGATGAAATAAATGATGATAAAATATTTATAATTCCTAGAGACTCAGGTTTAAACAATAAAGAAATGCTAAACAATGCTATCAAAGATATTAGGTCACAAGGAGCAAATATTGTAATTGGACCTTTAAGCAATGATGAGTTTGAAGAGGTAAAAAAATATAACGATATGACTTTTATATCGCCATCAAATATTTTACCAGAGTTTTCAGATAACATAATTAGTATAGGGATTAGTCTTGAGTCCCAATTGTTAGCAATAAACAATTTTCTCAAAAAACAAAAAAAAAACAAAACAGTTATTATGTTTCCAAATAACCAATTTACAAATCTAATTGAAAAAAAAATTAAAAAACTTAATCTTAATAATTTTAGAATATTTAAATACAATCCTGATCCTCAAGTACTCACAGGGGAGATTGAAATTTTGACAAATTACTCTCAAAGGAAAAAAAATTTAGAATTAAGGAAAAAGATTTTTGAGGACAAGGAAGACGAACAGTCTATTAAAGAATTGGAGAAATTAGAACAACTATACACTTTAGGAAATGTAAATTTTGACTCTGTTATAATAATTGACTTTGGAAATAATCTTAAAAGTGTTTTAACTTCATTAATTTACACTGATGTGAACGAAAAAAAAGTGTTATTTACAACTGTTAATCAATGGTTTGATAAAAGTATTTTTGTCGAGAATACGATCAAAACACTTTATTATCCTTCTATTGATTATAAAGAGTTCCAAAAATATAATAAAAAATATTTCAAAAAATTTAACTCATATCCTAGTGAAATAACAATACTAACATACGATGCTTTAGGTCTTATATACTATGCTTGGAAACAAAATAGGACTTTATCGTCTACAAGTGATTTTGTTTTTAAAAATAAAATTAAAGGAAAAATTGGAACCTTTAGCTTTAGGGACAAGTATGTAAGGCAGGAATTAAATATTTATAAAATTGAAAATAATCAATTTATAAAATTTTAATTTTTTTCTTTAGCTTTTGAAAAGCAATATGCCTATGGTCTATTTTTAACTTTTTAGAGTATATCATTTGACCAAAGGTGATGGTATAGTTTCTGGGAATAAAAATTGGATCATAACCAAAACCGTTTTTACCAGATATTTTTTTTGAAATTATTCCATGTATCTTACCAATTTTAGTTACCATTTTTTTTCGTTTTTCTTTATATGAAAGAGAACAAATGAAATAAGCTGATCTATCTTTTTTATTTTTCATTTTTTTTAAAATAAATTTCATTGCTTTGAAAAAACTTCCTTTTCTTTTTGCTAATCTAGCTGAAAAAATTCCTGGTTCATTTTTAAGAGATTTAATACACAAACCGGAGTCATCAGAAATTACTGGATAATCAACAAATTTTGAAAAAAAATTTGCTTTAAGCTTTGAATTTCCATTAAATGTTTTGCTCGTTTCTTTTGGACTTGGTATTTTAAGTGTTTCTGGTGAAATTTTTTTATATTTTTTAGACATCAAATAGGCGATTTCCTTAAATTTTCCTTTATTATGTGTTCCAATCAAAATTTTTTTCATCTCTATCTAGTAATTTAATAAATATTTACTATATAGCAATCGTATGACAGATAATAACAAAAACAATCCTGACAAAGTTAAAGATCATATAAAAAATGATCCAAAAAATAAGGTTGAAGAATTATCAGTTGAACAAAAACTAAAAGAAACTGAAGACAAACTACTTCGATCTTTAGCTGAAATTGAAAATCAAAGGAGAAGATTTGAGAAAGAAATTAAGGATGCTTTCGAATTTGGCTCCTATAACTTTGCCAAAGAAAGTTTGGCTATACTAGATAACTTACAGAGAGCTAAAATAGCAATTAAAAATGATGAAATTTTAAAATCAAATAAAGATCTAGAAAGATTTATAGAAAATTTGTCAATAATTGAAAAAGACTTAATTTCAATATTTGAAAAAAATAGGATCATCAAAATTGAGGCTAAAGGAAAGAAATTTGACCCAAATATCCATCAAGCAATGACTGAAATAGAGGATGATAATGCTGAAGTTGGAACAGTAATTCAAGAAATTCAGCCAGGCTATATGTTGGGCGATAGATTGTTAAGACCTGCATTAGTAGGTGTAGCTAAGAGAAAAAATTCAAAAACTGAGGAAAAAAACGAAAAAAAAGAGGATTCCTAACCTTGTAGAAAGAAAAAAAACACCCATATAAAAGTAAACAAAAGGATTAACAATAAATGAGTAAAGTAATTGGAATAGATTTGGGAACTACAAACTCATGTGTAGCGATAATGGATGGCTCACAGGCTAAGGTTTTAGAAAATGTTGAGGGTGCAAGAACTACTCCTTCAGTTGTTGCTTTTTTAGAAAATGATGAAAAATTAGTAGGACAACCTGCAAAAAGACAAGCTGTGACTAATGCTGGAGATACTATTTTTGCAGTGAAGAGACTTATAGGTAGAAAATTTGATGGTCCGTCTGTTCAGAAAGATATTTCTAAAGTTCCCTACAAAATTGTAAAATCGGATAATGGTGACGCTTGGGTAGAAGGAAAAGGAAAAAAATACTCGCCAGCCCAAATTTCTGCATTTGTTTTACAAAAAATGAAAGAAACAGCTGAAAAGTATTTAGGTCAAGCCGTTACGAAAGCAGTTATTACTGTACCAGCTTACTTCAACGACTCCCAAAGACAAGCTACAAAAGACGCAGGTAAAATTGCTGGTTTAGAAGTTTTAAGAATTATTAACGAACCTACTGCAGCCTCGCTTGCTTATGGTTTAGATAAAAAAGGTGGAAAAAAAATAGCTGTATACGATTTAGGTGGTGGAACATTTGATATATCTATCCTAGAGATTGGTGATGGTGTATTCGAGGTTAAATCTACAAACGGAGATACTTTTTTAGGTGGTGAGGATTTTGACGACGCTATTGTCGAATATCTTGCAACTGAATTCAAAAAAGATAATGGAATTGATTTAAAAACCGATAAGTTAGCTCTTCAAAGACTCAAAGAGGCGGCTGAAAAAGCTAAAATTGAACTTTCGTCAGCTGCTCAGACAGAGATAAATTTACCTTTCATAACCGCAGATAAATCCGGACCAAAACATTTAAACCTTAAGTTCACTAGAGCTAAACTCGAAGCTTTAGTACAAAGTTTGGTTGATAGAACTTTAGAGCCTTGCAAAACAGCTTTAAAGGACTCTGGTTTTTCAGCAGCAGAGATCAATGAGATAGTGTTAGTTGGCGGGATGACAAGAATGCCAAAAATAATCGAAACTGTTAAAAATTTTTTTGGAAAAGAACCAAATAAAAGCGTTAATCCCGATGAAGTAGTTGCGATGGGCGCTGCTATTCAAGGTGGTGTGCTACAAGGTGATGTAAAAGATGTATTGCTTTTAGACGTAACTCCTCTTTCACTAGGTATTGAAACGCTTGGTGGAGTTTCGACAAAATTAATTGAAAAGAATACCACAATTCCTACAAAAAAAAGTCAGGTCTTCTCTACAGCAGAAGATAATCAACCGGCAGTTTCAATAAGGGTGTTACAAGGTGAAAGAGAAATGGCTGCAGACAATAAAATTCTTGGAAATTTTGAATTAGTAGGTATTCCACCAGCCCCAAGAGGAACGCCTCAAATTGAAGTTACTTTTGACATAGACGCTAACGGAATTGTAAGTGTTTCAGCCAAAGACAAGGGAACAGGTAAAGAGCAAAAAATTCAGATCCAGGCATCAGGGGGTCTTTCTGAAGATGAAATTCAAAAAATGGTAAAAGATGCTGAAGCAAATAAAGAAGCAGATAAAAAGAAAAGAGATACTGTTGACGCTAGGAACCAAGCAGACAGCTTAGTTTTTTCTACAGAAAAAAGTCTAAAAGAACATGGAGACAAAGTTTCAGCTGAAGAGAAGAAGGCTATTGAAAATGGAATAGCCGATCTTAAAAAATCTTTAGAGGGAACTGATGTTGAAGATATAAAGAAAAAGACCCAAAGTTTAATTCAAGTTTCTATGAAACTAGGGGAAGCAGTTTATAAAAGCCAACAGAAACCTGATAATAATGATAAAGGAACTGGTGGAACAAAAGATGCTAAACCTGGTGAAAAAGATAATGTAGTTGATGCAGATTTTGAAGACGTAAAAGAAGATAAAGAGAAAAGCGCCTAAGATTAAAAGTAAGGAGACGTCCTGTGGCTAAAAGAGATTGTTATGATGTCTTAGGTATTCCGAGAGGAGCTTCAAAAGAAGATATCAAAAAAGCTTACAGAAAATTAGCGTTAAAGTATCATCCAGATAAAAATAAAGGTGATAAAGCTTCCGAAGAAAAATTTAAGGAGGCAAGTGAGGCATATCACATACTTTCAGACGATAAAAGAAAAGCAAACTACGACCAATTCGGACATGCAGCATTTGAAGGTGGTGGGGGATCCGGTGGCTTTCAAGGATTTGGTGGTTTTGATAGTTCATCTTTTTCAGATATTTTTGAAGATTTCTTTAGTGATTTTAGTGGAGGCAGCTCAAGGAGAACGAGCAATAGAGGTAATGACTTGAGGTATGATGTAAGTATCGCCCTTGAAGAAGCTTACAAAGGTACAGAAAAAAACGTAAGATATACAACTTATAAAGCTTGTAAAACTTGTTCAGGAAGTGGAGCAGCAAAAGGTTCTAAACCAATAAGATGTGATTACTGTTCAGGAAGAGGAAAGGTAAGAACAAATCAAGGTTTTTTTACAGTTCAACAAACTTGCCCTCAATGTAGTGGCTACGGTGAAATGATTGGCACACCATGTAACAACTGCAGCGGAAACGGAAAAATGCAAGCTAATGAAAACGTAACAGTTAAAATTCCAAAAGGAGTTGATGACGGTACCAGAATTAGACTTTCGGGTAAGGGTGAAGCAGGTTCAAAAGGGGGTTCAAGCGGAGATCTATACTTATTTATATCTATAGATAATCATAATATTTTTAAAAGGTCAGATGAAAATTTGTATTATGAGTTACCTATCTCTTTTTCAGATGCAGCATTAGGAACTTCAGTAGAGGTACCTTCGATTGACGGTGGCAGATCTAAAATTAAAATTCCCGCAGGAACTCAACATGGAAAACAATTCAGATTAAAAGGCAAAGGTATGCCCATTCTTAGAAGAAATTTGTGTGGTGATCTTTATATAAGAGTAGTAACCCAGGTGCCTACGTCGCTTTCTAAGAGACAAAAAGAAATTTTAGAAGAATTTAATGAAATCGAAGCAAATAAGCCAGATCCAATCATAAAAAACTTTTTTGAAAAAGCTAAGAAATTCTGGAAAAAGAATTAAATCAAATGGCAACTGATCAAATAATGTCTGCAATATTTCTAATTGCGGTTCTCGTATTAATCTTACCTGGTTTTTTATCCACCAATAATAAGCTAAAACAATTTTTAAATAATTTATCTATTTGGACTATAATTGTGCTAGTGATTATTGTAATTATATATCTGATCAAATAATGAAAAAAATTAATTTAACCATTTCAGGATGTATGGGACGAATGGGCCAACAACTCATTAAATCGATAAAGAAAAATAAAACTTTTAAACTGGTCTCATTAACAGAAAATAGAAAAATAAATAAAAAAATTTCAGGTATTAAGCCTGAACTCAACTCGATAAATTCCTTTAGAAAAGCTAATATAATTATTGATTTTACAGTTCCCAAATGCACATTAGAAATTCTTAAAATTGCATCAAAACAAAGAAAGAAAGTTGTAATTGGGACAACGGGTTTTACAAAAAAAGAGGAAAACTTAATAAAAAAATATTCAAAAAAAATTCCAATATTAAAGGCTGGAAATATGAGCTTAGGCGTTAATTTACTTATGTTTTTGACTGAAGTTGCCTCGAAGTCGTTAGGAGTGAAGTTTTTAAGTAAAGTTTACGAGGTACATCATAAACATAAAAAAGATTATCCATCAGGTACTGCATTAATGCTAGGTAAAGGGATCGCTACAGGCAGAAATAGAGAGTTTTATAGTTTAATAGGTAAAAAATATTTAAATAAGAAATCATTCCCGTATGGAAGAAAAATAAACTTTAATTCAATCAGAAAAGGAGAGGTAATAGGAGAACATGAAGTAAAATTCTCTAGCGGTAAAGAAATAATTACTCTTAATCATGAGTCATTTGATAGAGCTCTTTACTCTGAGGGTGCGCTAGTAGCAGCGAAATGGTTAATCAATAAAAAGCCAGGCCTCTACTCTATGAGAGATCTTTTGAACTTTAAGTGAATAATAAGGAAAAATCCAGGATCATAATTAGGAATTTAAATAAGATTTATCCAAAAGTTCCTATTCCTCTTAATTATAAAAACACTTTTACACTTTTGATTTCGGTTCTTCTCTCAGCACAATGTACTGATGTAAATGTAAATAATGTAACTAAAAAAATTTATCCTAAATATAATACACCAAGACATTTTGTAAAATTAGGTAGAAAAAGAATTGAAAAATTAATTAAAAAAATAGGAATTTTTAGAGTTAAAGCAAAAAGTATCTTTTATTTATCTAAAACTTTAATAGAAAAGCACAATGGTAAAGTACCCAGGACCTTTGAAGAACTTGAGCAACTACCTGGAGTTGGTCATAAGACAGCAAGCGTAGTTATGTCTCAAGGTTTTGGTTATCCAGCTTTTCCAATAGATACTCATATTCATAGACTTGCACAAAGATGGGGTCTTACAAGTGGGAAAAATGTAGTAGAAACAGAAAAAGATTTAAAAAATATATTTCCAAAAAAAAGTTGGAATAAACTTCATCTTCAAATAATTTGGTATGGTAGAGAGTATTGTAAAGCAAGAGATTGCTATGGTATTTCTTGTAAAATATGTAAAAGCTGTTATCCAAATAGAAAAAAAAAAATTAAAACTAAAAAAGCTTAAAGATATATGGAAATTTTAGGGATCGGTAACGCAATAGTCGATGTTATCTGCAAAATTGATGATAAGTTTCTTAAAGAAAATTCTTTGACTAAAAGCACCATGAAACTTGTGGATGAAGATCAATTTAAAAAATTGCTTTCTAATTTAAAAATAGAAGAAACAATATCAGGCGGTTCAGTTGCAAATTCTATTGTTGGATTAGCTCAACTAGGAAATGATGTTGGCTTCATTGGAAAAATAAGTGATGACGATTTAGGTAAAGAATATGAAAAAGGATTAAAACAAGAAAATGTCAACTATTTTTACTCTAAAAAAAAAGAAGAACTTCCCACTGGCACTTGTTTAATTTTAATTACACCTGACTCGGAAAGAACAATGGTAACTTTCTTGGGAACTGCTGGTAAAATTAGTGAAAAAGATATTAATGTAAATGCAGTAAAAAAAAGTAATATTTTGTTTCTTGAGGGTTACCTGTGGGACGAAGGTGAGCCTAGAAAAGCATTCGATAAAGCCATAAATAATGCGAACAAAGTAGCAATGTCTTTATCAGACTTGTTTTGCGTGGAAAGACACAAGCCTCATTTTTTTGATTTAATAAAAAATAAGTTGGATATTACTTTTGCAAACGAGCAAGAGATTATGTCTTTAATAAATACAAAAAATTTTAATGAAGTAGTTGAGTTTTCAAAAAAAAACCAAAAACTTACTATTGTGACAAGAGGTAATAAAGGTTCTATAGCGATTGATAAAGATAGTGTAACCGAATGTAATGCAAAAGAGAATCTTAAAATTGTAGATTTAACTGGAGCTGGTGATTTATTTGCCGGTGGATTTCTTGATGGATATACTAAAGGTAAAACAATGAAGGAGAGTTTAGAGAAAGGAACTGAAATGGCCTCAAAGGTTATACAAATAATTGGTGCAAGATTAAAATAAGCTACTTTTTAATTCTTTTAAAACTTCCTTTTCCTTTTTTGGGTTTAATAATTCTTTTGCGATATTTTTTACTGAACAAATCAACTGCAATTTTATTTCTTTTTTTCAAAAATAGTAACCCTGTTTATTGTTCAATATAAATTTTGAGTCAAAAAATTTATCATTTATTTTTTTTCTTAATCTATAAATATGAGTTTCTACTGTATGTGTGTCTGCATCAGTAGAATAGTTCCATACAGTTGATAAAATCTTATTTTTTGAAACAGGATCATTATTATTTAATAAAAGTTCTAAAAGCTGAATTTCTTTTTCCGTTAGTATAACGAAATCATCGTTTTTAGTTAATTTTTTTTCATTTTTATTTAATAAATATTCTTTAAGTTTGATTGAAGAGTTTTGATTAAATTTTACTTTAGCTAATGTATTTTCTATAGTTTCATTTATTTCTTTTAATGTTGTTGGTAACTTAATAATATTGTCGAATAATTTAGAGTCTTTTTTTTTATTTGAAGTAGCCAAAATCTTAACTGTTTTTATTTTAGATAAATTTTTAGATTGGTCCTCATCTTCATGAATTAAAATAATATCATTATTTATACTAAGCTTTTCTAGAGAATTGTTATCTTTTTTCACTATGTTAAACTTTAAATAGTTTTGAAGTTCGTCTAAAGTAGATAAAAAGTTTTTTGGACCTAAAACTAGAACATTTAATTTATGCATATAATAGTTAAAAAAAAATACCTTATTTATGGAAAATTTAAAGTGAAATGTTCTGTTGGGAAAAAAGGAACCGGAATTAAGAAAAAAGAGGGTGATTTAATAACACCCAAAGGTTGCTATGAATTGGTTAATATTTTTTATAGAAGCGATAGAGTTTCTGAATTAAGTTCAAAATTTAAATTAATAAGTATCAAAAAGAATATGGGTTGGTGCGATGATCCTAGATCGAAACAATACAATAAATTAATTAAATTACCTTTCGGGTATAGGTTTGAAAAGTTATATAGAAGAGATTATATTTACGATATTATCCTAGTGCTTAATTATAATATGTTTCCTGCAAAAAAAAATAAAGGAAGTGCAATATTTATTCATGTATCTAATAAAAATTACAAACCTACTAAAGGGTGTATTGCAATAAAAAAAAACGAATTAATAAGATTGGTCAGCCTGATCAAAAAAAAAACAAAAGTAAAAATTTTTTAAGATCGGCTACCAAATATAGAACTACCTATTCTCACAAATGTTGAGTCATTTTTTACTGCTTCTTCGTAATCTGAAGACATACCCATACTTAGTTCGGGTAAACCCAAAGTCTTATTCAATTTATTTGTAAATTCAAAATATTTTTTTGTATTGTTATCATCAGGAGGAATAACCATAAGTCCAATAATATTAAGACCAACTTCTTTAACGCAATAATTATAAAAAGCATCTAACTCATTTACTGCAATGCCAGATTTCTGTATTTCATTACCTATATTGACTTGTATAAAATACTTTAGATTTTTATTTAAATTTGCCTGATGCTTAGCTAAAGCATCAGCTAATTTTTGGTTATCCAATGAGTGAATATAATCAAAAAGTTTTATCGCATCTTTAGCTTTATTTCTTTGTAACTTTCCAATCATATGCAATTTTAAATTTTTATATTGTTTTTTTATATCCATCCATTTCACTAATGCTTCTTGAACTTTATTCTCTCCAAAATGAACATGTCCACGATCTATTAGAGGGCGTATATGATCCAATGGGAAGGTTTTACTTACAGCTATAATATTCGGTTGCTTTGGTATATTTATATTAGAGATATTCAGTTTTATTTTATCATATCTTTCAATTATTGTGCTCATATGTTTTTACAAAAAAAAAAATATTTTTTTATAATAGAAAGTATAAAAGATATAGAATTAAAAAATATAAAAAATTTCGGTAAATTTAGTGTGATTTATAGAAATAATAATGATGAAAATATTGATAAATTAAAAAAATTTAGATTAATTTGTAAATTAAAAAAAATCCCGTTTTATATAGCAAACAATGTAAAACTACTAAAAACTCTTAAAGCAGATGGTCTTTACATATCTGCATATAATAAAAAATTAAATTTGAATAATCTGAAAGAAAATTATGAAATTATTGGAGCAGCTCATAACATAAAAGAAGTTAATATAAAAAAAAAACAAAATTGCACACATATTTTATTATCCCGAATTTTTGAAACATCTTATCCCAATAAAATAGGGCACTTAGGAGTGGTTAGATTCAATCTTTTTTCAAAATTAGCTAAAACAAAACTTGTACCACTTGGAGGTATAAATCTAGAGAATTTATCAA
>Ga0208390_1000393_pt1 | contig 15606 bp, 19 predicted proteins | sample Knorr_S7_td_Surf_FD_185594 | JGI IMG/M metagenome (GOLD analysis project Ga0208390, IMG submission 185594) | Marine microbial communities from Southern Atlantic Ocean transect - Knorr_S7_td_SurfaceA_ad_6m_LV_A (SPAdes) (version 2) | ecosystem: Environmental > Aquatic > Marine > Oceanic | place...
TATTTTGGGTTTGGGTGAAACAGAAGATGAAATTTACCAAACTTTTGAAGATTTAAGAAAACATAATGTTGATATTGTTACTTTAGGACAATATTTAAGACCTACATTGAATCATTATCCTATTGATAGGTGGGTCACACCAAAAGAGTTTGATCTTTATAGAAAAGTAGGTCTAAAATATGGATTCCTTGAAGTAATCTCTAGTCCTATGGCAAGATCAAGTTATAGAGCTGAGAGAGCTTTAGATTTTAACAACGCAGGCATAAAAATATGATAGTAATTTCACCAGCAAAAAGGTTATCAGAAAATATTAATGACAATACTTTAGCTTCGACTACACCTTACTTTAAAAAAGAGGCTGATTCATTGGCAAAAGAATTAGCACTTCTGAGCTCCAAACAATTAAGTTCTTTGATGAATGTTAGTGATGGGATAGCAGAATTAAATTCGAAGAGATACAAAAACTGGAACAAAAATATGGGTTCAGAGAAAAGAGCAATTTTTCAATTTGAAGGAGATGTTTTCAAACATCTTAACGCCACAAAATTTAATGAAGCGCAAACCGATTACATGAATAAGAACTTAAGAATACTGTCTGGTATTTACGGCTTATTAAGACCATCCGACGAAATGAGCCCATATAGACTAGAAATGGGCACAAAACATAATTTTAATGGTTCCAAAAATCTATATGAATTTTGGGGCGATAAGATAGCAAAAAAAATCAATAATGAGCTTGGAGGCTCTTTATTATTTAATTTAGCTTCAGAAGAATACTTCTCTGCTATTTCAAAATATGTTGATACAGAGAAAACCATAAATTTTAAATTTTTATCTTTATCTGGTGGAAAGGAAAAGGTAGTAGGTGTTATAGCAAAACGTGCAAGAGGAGAGATGGCAAGATTTTTAATAGATAATCAAATTGAATCTACAGATGGAATTGAAAAATTTTCTTGTATGGGTTTCGAATTCAAAGAATTTAATAATAACTGCTTTACTTTTGTCAGCTCTTAGATTCTTGTTTTATTAGATCATCAACAATTTCAAGCAACTCATCTACCATATGAAATGTCTCATGAAATGAAAGAACTACCTCTCTTTCTCTACTTAATAGAACTAGACCATCACGAATTTTCTTAAGTTTTTCTGATTTGTTCATAACAAGCTGTTTATTCTAATGAACTTTCATTTCAAAGCAATGTCAAAAATTGTTGAAAACATGACAAATTTAGTGCTAATATAGCCCTCCATTCGTTAAAAGATAAACAATGGTTATAATGTGTTATAATAATTTATTATGAGTTACGCACTTGCTTTAGCAAATCCTGGCTCAGATATAGATAAATATCTGTCTCAGGTTTATTCAATACCTGTTCTCACCAGAGAAGAGGAACTTGACCTTACGCGAGAATTTTACGAAACCGAAGATATCAAAGTTGCTCACAAGCTTGTCATCTCACATTTGAGATTTGTAGTTCACATAGCAAAATCATATGCAGGTTACGGATTGCCGCTTGCAGATATCATTCAAGAGGGCAACCTAGGTTTGCTTAAAGCAGTCAAAAAATTTGATCCTGATAAGGGTGTACGTCTTGTTTCATTTGCAGTGCACTGGATTAAAGCGGAAATTCATGAGTTCATTCTCAAAAATTGGAGGATAGTAAAAATTGCAACTACAAAAGCGCAAAGAAAACTATTTTTCAATTTAAGAAGTAAAAAGAAAAGTACTGGCTGGTTATCTGATAAAGAAGCTAAAAAAATAGCAGCAGATTTAGATGTTTCTTATAAAGAAGTAATGCATATGGAAAATAGATTAAATTCCGCTGATTCAGCTTTTGATATGCCGTGCGATGAGGAAGATGATGAAAAAGCCTTCTCACCAAGTCAATACTTAGAAGACCACTCATTTAGCCCTGAACAAATAGTCGAGAAACAAAACTATGAGAGTGTTAATCATACGGCTTTAATGAAAAATATTTCTGGTCTAGATAGAAGAGCGCAAGACATTATTAGAGCAAGGTGGCTTGATGATCATAAGCTCACACTAAATGAATTAGCTGATAAATATTCTGTCTCAGCAGAAAGAATTAGACAGATCGAAGCTTCTGCTTTCAAAAAACTAAAAACATCTTTAGTTAACGTCTAAGTTTATTTGTAATCAACATATCCAAATTAAAATACAATAATCCCTATTGTGATTAAAACATTTAGTTCTAGAGCTGGCAGGCTTTCAGCTACAAATAAAAAATTTTTACACATGGACTCATCGTGTCTAACAAATCCTGAAACGAAACCAAAAACAAAACTCCCTATTGTCATCGATATTGGTTTTGGGGACGCACAATCTTTCACCCAAGACGTTGTCAATAATAAAAATTATTGTTTTATAGGAATAGAGCCTTATAAAAAAGGCTTTGCTAGAGCGGTAGAATTCTTTGAACAAGAAGAGCCTGAAAATTTACACCTGTACAACGGAGATGCAAGAGAATTTTTAGAAGCAATAGTTTACAAAGTATCTTTTATTAGGATTCATTTTCCTGATCCATGGCCTAAAAAGAAACACATTAAAAGAAGATTAATATCTCCAACTTTTTTGCAGCTTTTGGATCAAAAAATTTTAGAGAAAGGAAAAATTGAGATTATTACAGACTCAAAAATCTATCAAGACCATATAGAAACAGTTTTATATGAACAAAAATTATTTAAACAAATTGAGAGTTTTGAAATTCCCTTTGAGGTTTCAACTTTTCATAAAAAAGGTTTACAAAAAGGGCATGAGATAAAAAGGTATATTTTAAGCAAAGCTTAAACCATATACTCGAACATCAGTATCTCAAGTATTCGCTCCGCTAGCTGAAATACAAAAAAAGCAATTAATGGTGATAGGTCGAAACCAGCTGTAGGAGGGATAATGTTTCTAAATATAGATACTGTGGTCTCATAGACTTCTTGTATTAAGGATGTAGCTGAATTATAAAAATTCGCACCAAAGGCGTAAAACCAACTCAATACCACACCAATAATCACCACAAATTTTAGCAAGCCAATGAGCATTTTTGCTGTTTGAAAGATTGAGAAATTAAGCACTGTACCAAGATCATACCCTGGCAGCAAGACATAAAAAGATATGAAATTAATGAGTAACGCAGCAAACAATAGGCCAATATTTATTTTTTTGTAGTGTACATTGAATATCAGCAATAATGGGAAGAGCAAAATTTTTATAATTCTTGCTATTTTGTTATAGGAATCAGCTCTAGCAAGATCTATTAAAAATAAAACCAAAATTAAATAAACGACAATTGTCTTTATTGTTAACAGCATGCCAAACATTACAGCAGAGTCCATAATCTAATTTCGTGCTCCAAAAATTGATGTACCAATCCTTATCATATTGCTTCCAGTAGCTAGTGCTAATGCATAATCACTAGACATTCCCATTGATAAGTATTCGACGTCTTTATTAGCTAATTGCATTTTTTTAAAAACATCATTTGCTTGTAAAAATTGTTTTTTTAATGTCTCTTTTTTAATTTTACCCTCACCTATTACCATAAGGCCCTTCAGGACAATATTTTTAAATCGCCTACTTTCCATAATCTCATATATTTCTGTTTCACTAAAACCTGCCTTTGTATCTTCTTTGCCAAGCTTAAGCTGTAATAAAATCTCAATGTTATTTTTAGGTTCAACGTTCAAAATTTTATCTAAAATCTTCATTCTGCCAATTGAGTGTATTAAATTTGAGCATGCAACTATGTCTTTAATTTTGTTGCTTTGAATATTGCCCAAGAAATGCCAATTAATATCATCAGGCAATATACCTTTTTTTTCTTTTAGTTCTTGTAAAAAATTTTCTCCAAAATCTCTATGGCCTTTGTCATATAGGAGCTTAATTTTTTCTACATCCTGTCCTTTTGAAACAGCAATTAACTTTTGATGAGGTTCAAGGATTTTAGAAATGCTTTGATAGTTATGTAGGTTCATTAGTTAATTTTACGCAACTTCTTATTTCCAATGAATCCATGTTCAGCCTTCTAAGGTTTTCCCGAGCATTATTAGTTTGAGATCTATTGTCGAATGGTCCCACAATCACTTTATAATTAAACCCATTTTGGCTATTTACATTCTCAATTACGGGGTTATAACCTACTTTTTTTAGCTCTTCTAATTGGCTTGATGCTGCTGCAAAGGTTCTAAAACTGCCAGATTGAGCAAAATATTGACATTTTTCTTCCTCACTTTCGGCAATAATTGCTATTTCATCAAAAGAACTATTTTCAAGGAGAGTTTGAAATTCGTATTCGATATCTTCGACGTCATAATCCCTTAGATCTAAGAATTGTTTGGCATCTTGCAAGAAAATAATAGAAAAGAAAGACATTAGAAATGATACAGATATTGCAACAAGAAAAGTTGGCGCTGCTTTTATTGGAAATTTCTTATTTTTAAAAGAAAAGTTCGACATATTACATTTTTTCTAAAGGCTTAACATTCAAAATTTTAAAACTGTTTTTTAATATTAATTTAGTAATACTTGTAATTAAAAGTCTTGAGTTAGACGTTATTTTATCATCGGATAAAACTGGATTTTGTTCATAGAATGAGTGAAAGGTTGCAGAAAAGTCTTTTACAAAATGTACTAATGAGTGTGGTGATCTTTCTAATGCAAATTCTTTAAGAATTAAAGGATAATTTATAGCTTTTGAGACGATCTCAAAACAGTTACTTATTTCCTCAAGGGATATTTCGTCTTCTGGGTTGAACGATGATTTTGCCAAAATGGAACAACATCTTACATATGCATATTGTGCATAAAAATAAGGATTATTTTTGCTTTCATCTTTTGCAAGATCCATATCAAAGTCTATTGGATGCTCTGATTTTTTTTCTAGAAAGAAAAATTTTATTACATCTGGACCAAGGTCCTCCCTTAAATCACCCAAAGAATAAAATTCCCCTCTTCTAGTTGACATAGTTTTTTTAATGCCATCCCCATATAAATTTACTAATTGGTAGAGTAAGAATTCAATATTTTGATTTTCTTTTTTCATGACATCAAAAGCAGCTGTCAGTCTAGGAATATAACCGTGATGATCAGCACCAAAAATGTTTATGTAAGAATCAAAATTTCTATCAATTTTATTTTTGTGATAACCAACATCTGTCAAATAGTATGTTGGCTCGCCATTTTCACGCAACAAAACTCTATCTTTATCATCGCCAAAACCTGTAGTTTTAAACCATTCGGCACCATCTTTAGAATATGTGTGCCCCCCTTCTTCAATGGCCTTAAGAGATTTTGATAAATCTGACCTAGGATCACTAACTACACCTAAAGAACTTTCATTAAACCAATGATCATGAACTATGTTAAATTTATGAAGATCCTCTTCAATTAGATTTAGTATCTCGCTAACAGAAAACTTCTTAGCTTCCTTCCATGCTTCATTAAATTCAGATTTAAAGTAAGCAGAAATAGCATCTAACCTAATATCTTTGTCTTCATCTAGGGAGCCTAAATCAATTTTTTTATCAAGTTCACCAAACATTGATTTAAATTTACTTCCAAGTTCTTTTATATACTCACCTTCGTAAGTACCATCAGGTTCAAAATATTCTACATATGCATTTAACAGCACACTGCTCGTTAAAATTGATATTTGTCTTCCAGCATCATTAACATAATATTCTTTTGTAACTTCATAGCCTATGCTCTCTAAAAGATTTGCAATAGCCATACCTAACACTGCGCCTCTTCCATGTCCAACATGCAATGGCCCAGTTGGATTCGAAGAGACAAACTCTAGTAATATTTTTCCTGAATAATCCTTAGTAAGACCCCAATCATCTCCTTGATGAAGGATATCTTTTAACAGTGAACCCTTTGTTTCACTAGTAATAAATACATTAATAAATCCTGGGCCTTCAATTTTAATATTTTCAATTTTTTCATCGGCTAAATTAGCAATGATAGATTCTGCCAGTTCTAGAGGTTTTTTATTGAATTGTTTTGCAAGCTTGAGACAGCAGCTTGATGCATAGTCACCTCTTGATTCTTCAGCACTTATCTCAAACTCAACTTGGTCCAATAGTATTTTATCAATCTGTAGAGCATCTTGAGTTGCAGTTTTCATTACTGACTCTCTTAATAATTGATTTAATTCGTCTAGTATCATTCTTTACTTCTTCCTACGTATGAACCGTCTCTAGTGTCAATTTTAATTTGTTCACCCTCATTAATAAAAATCGGTACTTGAACTTCTATTCCGGATGCAAGTTTTGCAGGCTTCAAAGTGTTAGAAACTGTATCTCCCTTGAGGCCTGGCTCGGTCTCTAAAATAGTTTTGGTAACAAATGTTGGTAATTCCACATTTAAAACATCGCCGTTCCAAAAAAGAATCTTGCATTCTTCTTCACCATCCAACCAAAGTTTTATAGCCTCAATTTTTTCAGCAGGGATTTCAATTTGCTCGTAAGTATCGCTATTCATGAAAACATAATTCTCACCGTCTACATATAAGAATTGAAAGTCTCTTTCAACAATATCTGCACCTTCAACTGACTCTCCTGATTTAAAAGTTCTCTCCCATACTTTTTGTGTTCTCAAATTATAAAGTTTAGTTCGCATTACAGCCTGCCCTTTTCCAGGCTTATGAAATTCATAAGAAAGTATTGAACATGGTTCATTTTCAATGAGAACTTTAAGACCAGTCTTAAATTGGTTAGTTAGATATTTCATTATATGTCACATTATCCTTTTTCTTGTATGATACTTATATTAAAAGCAAATTATGGCTAAGACTATTTTACAACCTTTAGTATTTCTTGCTATCTCAGCAATAACCTTTGTGGTCTGTTATTTGCTGGCTATAACAGTTTCAGTAGGGACAATAGAGTCAGATGGCTTATCTCTAATTATGGTAGCCATGATTATATCTTTTGCTATCCACTGGATTCTCTTTGTGCCTTCTTACATTTTTCAAACTGAGAAATTTTATGATTTAACAGGCAGCCTTACGTATATAACAGTCTTGTCTTTTGTAGTTTTTATCAAGAAGACTACAGTTCATGAAATGTTAGACCTTAGGTCTTTATTGATTTATGGGTGCATTATGGTCTGGACAGTAAGGCTTGGAGGGTTCTTATTTTGGCGAGTTCTTAAAGATGGTCATGACAAGAGATTTAAAACAATCTTGCCTAGTTTCACTCAGCTGCTGATGACATGGACACTTTCCGCAGCCTGGGTATTCATTCAATCACTTTCCGCTTTGGTCGCACTTACAGTAATTGCCGGTGTGGAAATGGGTGTTGTGGGCTGGCTTGGTTTAGCTCTATGGATTTTTGGGTTTGGATTTGAGGTATTAGCTGATCACCAAAAAACTAAATTTAAAGCTGACCCAGCTAATGAAGGAAAATTTATTACTGGTGGTCTTTGGGACGTCTCAAGACATCCAAATTACTTCGGTGAAGTTGTACTTTGGCTTGGTATTTCTGTGATGGCGGTACCAGTCATGTCAGGCCTGCAATATGTTTCTTTAATCTCTCCAGTATTCGGGTTTTTGCTAATTTATTATGTAAGTGGTGTAAGAATGTTGGAAGATAGATCAAACAAAAAATGGGGCAATAACCCTGAATATCAAGAATACAAAAGAAATACTCCCGTATTCTTCCCAAAACTGTTTTAAAATGCGGTTTTTCCTTAAAAAATAGTTGTAAAATAACAGTAATTTGATAGTTTTAACGATCAAGTTTTAAAAAAGGGTAAAAGACCATGAAAAGATACGTATTTTTACTATACATAATGGCAGTATTTGCAGCTGCGAATGACGCCGACATAGATCAGATACTTGAAGAGAACCAAACAAATATTTCTCAATCTGAAACTTCTCAAGAAAAAGTTGATAACTTATCAACCGAAAAAGATTCCCTCTTAGCTGAGTGGAAAGTAGTAGTTAAGCAAGTAGAAGGCTTAAAGATATATAACGCTCAGAAAAGACAACAAATTAAGGCACAAGAAGAGAGACTTGTCACCCTAGCTGAACAAACAAAGCAGGTTGTTGTTATTCAAAGACAAATTCCACCTTTAATGGAAAGAATGGCTAATAGTCTGGAGCAGTTTGTATCGCTAGATGCTCCTTTCTCTTTGGATGAAAGATATAAGCGTATCAACCAAGTTAGAAACACCCTTTCAGATCCAAAAGTTACTGCGTCAGAACAAGTGAGACAGGTTCTTGAGGCATATAACATTGAAAGAGAATACGGCAGAACTATTGAAACTTACGAAGATGCAATTGTTTTAGACGGTGAAGAAAAAGTTGTAAATGTTTTAAGAATTGGAAGGCTTGCTTTGATGTACCAACTTAAGGATCAAAGTGAAGCAGGTATTTGGAATGGTAGCAACTGGGAAGAAGTCAGTGGTTTCAGAATACCAGTAAGAGATGGAATTAGAATGGCAAATAAAACAGCTCCATTAGATCTCCTGCCCCTACCAGTGAAATTTGAGGAGGAAGAATAATGAACTATTTAAGAATATTATTATTAAGTTTATTCGTTATTACTTCATATTCTTATGCTCAAGAAACTGAAGTTGAAGCACCAACAAACCTTGATAAATTACTTGAACTTGTAAAAGAAGGTAAATCTAAAGAGCAAAGTGAAAACAAAGAACGAGAAGCAGAATTCAAAGCTGCACGAGATAAGCAAGACCAAATCTTGAAAGCTGAGCAAAGAGAATTAGCAAGACAGGAAAGGATTGCCGATCAGCTCGAGGAAGAATTTAGAAAGAATCAGGAAAAGCTCAGAGTTGCTGAAGAAGCATATCTAAAACAACTAGGTTCACTCAATGAACTTTTTGGTCATATGCAAAGCATTACTACTGACTCAAGAGTAACTTTTGAATCTTCGCTAACTGCGGCAGAATTTGGAAAAGACAGGGAACAATTCTTGGGTGATCTAACACAAAAAATGGGTGAATCTACTGAATTGCCGACTATTGAAGAAATTGAAAGAGTCTGGTACGAAATAATGCGAGAAATGAAAGCTACAGGTGAAGTGAGTCGTTTCTCAGCAACTGTTATCAATGTTGATGGCACACAAACTGAATGTAACGTAGTCAGAATAGGTGTTTACAATGCTGTATGTGGAAATAGTTATTTAGAGTATGTTCCAAGCAAAGGTCAGTATCAGTTCTTAGCAAGACAGCCTGCTGGCAGATATACAAGTTCAGCTGGTAGAGTTTCAAATGCTGATGCATCTAGTGGCTATGTAAGTTTCTCTGTTGACCCAAGTGGCCCTTCAGGTGGTGCATTATTAGCCAACCTTGTTCAGAATCCTTCTCTGGTAGAAAGAATTAATCAAGGTGGGATTATTGGTTACATCATTTTAGCGATTGGTGGTATCACACTCCTGTATGCAATTTACAAGTATGTAATGTTGTGGATGATGGGAAGAGAGGTGCAAGCACAGCTAGCTTCTTCAACACCAAATTCAAACAATCCTTTAGGAAGGGTGCTTCAAGTTGGTGCTTCTCATATGAAAGAAACAATAGATCGACTTGAGCTGAAATTAGCTGAAGCAATTATGGCTGAAAGACCTTCTATTGAAAGAGGTATAAGTTTCGTAAAAATTGTCTCAGTAGTTGCGCCATTAGCCGGACTACTTGGAACGGTGACAGGTATGATTGTTACTTTCCAGCAGATAACATTATTTGGTACAGGTGACCCGAAAATTATGGCTGGCGGTATTTCGCAAGCTCTAGTTACAACTGTATTAGGACTAGTTGTAGCTATACCAACAACATTAGCACATTCATTCTTACAGTCTTCTGCAAGGTCAGTTGTTGATGTCTTAGAGGAACAGGCTACTGGTATAGTGGCTGAAAAAGCAAAATAAATATGATCTGGCTTACTGAGCTTTACATATCTCTACGTGACTTCATGGAGTCGGGTGGACCAGTGCTATGGTATATAGCACTGCTTGTAACTTTCATGTGGGCATTGATCTTTGAAAGAATTTATTACTTCCTGTTTATCCACGACGATTTAGCTTCGTCCATTAACAAAAGATATTTAGCAATGAGTTTTAAGACCCCTTGGCATAAAAATATGACCAAAGGGCGATTAATATCTGAAGGAAGAATAGCAATCAACAGAAATGTACAATTGATACAAGTATGTATCGCTTTATGTCCTCTATTTGGTTTGATGGGAACAGTAACAGGTATGATTGAAGTATTCCAAGTCATGGCTTTTAACGGCGGTGGGGATGCAAGATCTATGGCTGGTGGTGTATCAAAAGCTACATTGCCAACAATGGCAGGAATGGTCTCAGCATTATCAGGGGTTTTAGCAATGATTTGGGTTAAAAACCAAGTTGAAACAAATGAACTCCTTATGGGAGAGTATGTTTCAGGACACAGTAAACAAGGAGTTAAGAAATGAGAAGAAGTGCAATTTCATCTGCAGCAAGAGAAGAAGAAAGTGAAATTAATTTGACACCTATGCTTGATGTGGTTTTCATCATGCTTATATTCTTTATTGTTACAGCTAATTTTATAAAAGAGCCAGGTTTGGAAGTAAATAGACCTGATTCTGACACATCCGAAATCCAAGAGAATGCAGCAATACTTATTGCGGTGGGTGGAAACGACGAGATTTATATGGATGGTAGAAGAATTGATGTGAGACAGGTAAAAGCTAATGTACTAAAACTATTGGCTGATAATCCTCAAGGCACAGTTGTAATTCAAGCTGATGAGACAGCTAGTGCAGATGCGATCATTCAGGTTATGGATGGAGCACGTGATGCAGGAGTTTTTGATATTTCGTTAGCAGCTGAACCAAATTAAATATGGCAGATACTAAAAGATATACATTTTTAGCAATGGCACCATTAGTCGCCTTTATGCTATTCGTGTTTATGGTTCTTTTAGTAAGTACCGGCGATTCTGGTGATGTCGTTAAAGGAAGAAAAATAGGTGATGTAATCATGCCAGATAGAGAAATTGAAACCATCACTTCCGAAGAAGTTGAGCCACCTGAAGAGCCTGAAATAGCTCCACCGGATATTGCGCCTCCACAGCTTGATGTTACACCTATTGCGGTTAGTGCTGCAGCGTCAAAACCAGATATTAATTTTTCACAAGGTACAGGAGCTCTTTTTAGAGACGGAGACTATATACCACTATTTAAAGTTCAGCCAGTGTACCCCCGGAGAGCACAAGAAAGAAACATGGAAGGTTATGTAATAGTAGCATTTACTATCACTGAATCAGGAACAATCGAAGAGCCCTATGTAATTGAAGGTATGTGTCGATCAGCAGGCAATAGAGAGGGTGAATTTAGAGAATGCTCAATGTTTAATTCTGCAACGTTAAGAGCAGCAGCAAAACTTAAATATAAACCAACTGTTAGAGATGGACGTGCAGTTTCCGTCCAAGATGTGCCGCATAAATTTTCCTTTGAATTGGAGCAAGAAAGCTAATGAGATATTTACTTTTACTATTGTTAACCTTTTCTTTTAATACCTTTTCTCAGGTTCCTGACCCTAGTTATGGTCTTCCAGAATTAGCTTCTGAAGAACGGATCAGAGAACTTAATACAAAGAAGAGAGCTAAAGTTATGTCTGCTTCTGTTGCCAGAAAAGTTCAAAGCGTCATTGAAGCGCTTGATGAGGCAAGTATTTTAGAAGAAGAGCAAAGACTTCTTAAAAAAGATAAAAAAGAGAAAGAAGCCAATGCAAAAGAGGCTGAAATAAAACGAGCTGTAGCAAAGGGCCAAAGAGAATTAGATGAATTAAAACCAAGAATGGCGTCTTTGAAAAGTTATGACAGATCAATGATCTATTACTATCAGTCTTATTTTAATCTTGCGTATCAAAATAAAATCCAAGAGGCTATATCAAATTATTTGAAAGTTGTGGATGAAGAAGATACTAACGACAAGCTAAGAGTTGAGGCATATTATGTTCTTGCACAACTATATCTTTCAGAATCTGACTTTGATTCTGGAGTTGAATACCTAATAAAATGGTTTAAGAATGCCCCTGACATCAAGCCTGATGCCTATGTACTTCTTGGACAAGCATATTACCTTCTTGCAGACCAAGAAAGATCAAAATCAAAGGCTTTAGCAAGTAAGCAAAAAGCCTTTAACAATGTATTAAAAGCAAAGAGTCTTGCAGATGAAAAGCAAATAAGGTTTAGAGAAAACTGGTATTCACTATTACTTGCATCTATGAGTGACCTTGAGCTTAAGGAAGAGCAAGTGCCTCTGTATGAAGAAATTCTAGAACTCTATCCAAAGAAAAAATATTTTGTGAATTTAGCTGGCCTTTACAATGACCTAGAGAGACCTCGAGATTATACTTCTCTTCTTAAAACTGCGTATACAAAACAACTTCTAAATAAGAAAGGTGAATTTCAATCTTTGTCACAAATGCTAATGGCCGCTGGTAACCCTTATTGGGCTGCAGAAGTAATGCTAACAGGAATGACATCTGTACCAGGGCTGCGAGTAGTTGATCAAGAATGCTTGATGAGTAAAGTTCTAGATGAAGATGGTAATTTAAAAACTGATAATAAAGGTATAGCTGTCGAAGAGTTGGTTTGCACAGATATATACGGCCCTGCTTTTGTTAAATCTGGATCAGTAAATGCACTTGATCCTGAAGCAATGCCGGTTCTCGTGGAAGATAAGCAAAATTTGACTATTCTAGCTGGGGCGCTTCGTGCAGCTCAAGAAAGACAAGCTGCAATAGATGTTTTCAAAAAGCTTACAAAAGTAACTTCAGATGGTGAAGCATATATAGCAATGGGTAATTTGTACTATCAAGAAGATGAAATAGAAAATGCTATAAATGCTATTAATAAAGGATTGGATAAGGGCGATCTTAAAAACCCAGGGTTTGCCCAACTTACTCTTGGGCAAGCTTTATTTGAATTGCAAAGATTTAATGAAGCTAGAGATGTATTTACAAAAGCTTCAAAAAGCGAAAAAGACGCTGTAAAAAAATCTGCAAGAGCTTGGCTCAAGTATACGGATAATGAGCAAGAAAGAGTGAGAAATCTAAATTTGAGAAAAGACTCTATTTCTTGACATATTCTTTAATCTCAAAAGAAAACTCGTTTTGATCAGACTGCGTATAATGCTCATTTGATACCTCTAGCCAGTCATTAACATTAAATTCAGGAAAATAAACATCGCCTTTTAAATGATCAGCATCAACCCAAGAAATAACAAGCTTATTTATTTTTTCCATGCCCTCTTCAAAAATTCTAGAGCCACCAATTAAAATTATTTCATCGTTTGTATATTTTTTCCCAACTTCAATTGCCTCATCAAGAGATTTACATATATGACAACCCTCGACTTGTTTTAACTGGTTTGAAACAATGATATTAATTCTATTAGGCAAAGGTCTTCCAATAGAGTCAAATGTATTTCGACCCATAATAATGGGTTTATTCATGGAATAATTTTTAAAATGCTCTAAATCATCCTTAAGCTTCCATGGTAAATCATTGTTTACTCCAATTAAGTTGTTGCTATTCATGGCAACTAAAGAAGAAATAATCATACAGCTACAACAGCAGGTATATGAGGATGATGTTGATAATTAATTAACTCAAAGTCTTCAAATTCATAGGCATCAATGGAGGTTTTTTGTGAAACTTTTATTTGAGGTGGCTCTAAAGGAGACCTAGAAAGTTGCTCTTCAGCTTGAGTTAAGTGGTTATTATACAAATGTGCATCACCCAAAGTATGAACAAAGTCACCAACCTCCAAATTGCACACATTTGCAATCATATGCGTCAGTAATGCATAAGAAGCAATATTGAATGGAACGCCTAAGAAAACGTCAGCACTCCTTTGGTACAACTGACATGACAGTTTTCCATCTTGTACATAAAATTGGAATAGTATGTGGCACGGAGCAAGAGCCATGCTTGGTATCTCAGCAACGTTCCATGCACTAACAATGTGCCTTCTACTATTAGGGTTGTTTTTTATTTGTTCAATAACACTTGATATTTGATCATGAAAACCATCAGCACCTTTCCAATCACGCCATTGTTTGCCATATACTGGGCCTAAGTCTCCATTTTCGTCTGCCCATTCATCCCAAATTGAAACGCCATTATCCTTCAAGTATTTAATGTTTGTGTCTCCTTTTAAAAACCAAAGAAGTTCATAGGCTACGGACTTAAAATGAATTTTTTTTGTTGTTAAGAGAGGGAAAGATTCTTTAAGGTTGAATCTCATCTGGTGGCCAAAGATCGATATGGTGCCAGTGCCTGTTCTATCGCCTTTAGGCTTGCCAGAATCTTTAACTTTTTTAAGTAAATCTAGGTATTCTTGCATTTATTTTTTTGAGAGTATGAATATACCTAATATTATCATAGGTATTGATAATAATTGTCCCTGAGTTAAAAAACTAAACAATAAAAAGTCGTTGCCCCAAACAGTATCTGGAGATTTATAAAATTCGACTATAGATCTAGCAATACCATAGCCAATAAGGAAATATGCTGAATGTCTTCCTATCTTATTCTTTTTAGAAATAACAAAATTTAAGAATAAGAATAATAACAGCCCTTCTAGAAAAGCCTCATACAATTGAGATGGATGTCTTACAAGACCAAGTGGATCTGTTGGGAATATCATGCCCCATGGAACATCAGTTGGCCTTCCATATAATTCTGCATTGATAAAGTTTGCTATCCTGCCAAGAAATAGTGCTATTGGAACTTGTGGAGCAATCCAATCAGTTACTTGAAAAAAAGTAAAATTCTTTTTGTTGGCGTAAAACCATATAGCTACCATCACCCCAATCAAGCCACCATGAAATGACATACCACCTTGCCAGATTTTTAAGAAATATAGAGGGTCTTGCAATTGAATGTGAAAGTCATAAAACAGAACGTGTCCAAGTCTTCCTCCTACTATCGCCCCGAAAAATAAACCATATGTAAATACAACGTCACTTACCTCTTCCCTAGAGATTTCAATGTTAAATTTTTCTCTTGTTGCAGCCATTCGCAAATAAATTAGGTACGCACCCAAGACATAAGCAAGACCGTACCAATGTATATTAAGGGCTGTACCAAAAATGGAATGTAAAAACTCAGGAAGTGGTATTGATAGAGCTACTGGATCTATTTCGGGATATTCAATCATTTTAAAAACCAATAAATTGCTACAGGTATAAGGTGAGCAGCAAATATAAATTGTAAGAAATTATCATTTAATTTGTGAGCTAATTTTGTTCCTTGTTTTGCAAAAAAGAAACTGAAAATTACTATACCTATTACGCCAGGAATATATATAAATCCTATTGAATATTCTGGAAGACCGCTCACATTTAAGCCAAGCAATAAGTAAGAAGCGGAAGACAAAAGTGCAATTGGAAATGCACATGCAGCACCTGTACCAACAGCTTTTTTCATTTCCATACCACTAATCTTCAATAGAGGAACACTAAAAATACCACCACCAATACCAAAAATTGATGAAAGGTAGCCAATCACTCCCCCAGAAAGATTGAAAAAAAGAAAATTTGGTTCCTTTGTTGCTTTAGGCATCTGAATATTTATAAATAATCTCA